>OIXW01000225.1_pt1 | contig 16388 bp, 8 predicted proteins | sample 1587951 | NCBI WGS metagenome assembly OIXW01 (sample SAMN03283239) | human gut metagenome | biome: human-associated habitat; material: feces | host: Homo sapiens | place: Peru | collected 2012
CAATTAACAGGGATGTTTCCAGCTTGTTTTCAAGAACAGAGAACTGGACACCCTATTAAATAGATTTTCTGTAAAAACAGATGATTTTTTCAATTATTCACTGAATCTGATTAATCAAAACGTGAAGTCAGATACAATGAATTTTTATAGAAGATATGTTTATGAGCCTAAACTTCAAGGAATTAAATTACCTTCAAAGTTTAAAGATTTGCAGGCTGTAGGGTATATGCACAATCAACTTATTCTCGGTTATGATTATGCCAATCCTTCGCCACAAGCTGCGATGGTTAAAAAACACCTGGATCCTCTTGATAATTGGACTCCGCCTACACTTTCTGACAAAACGAAAATTTTAAGTGTTTTAAACGGTAAGGATTTTAAGAGTGAAGTAGATAAAGAAATGGTTATTCTCAATAGTTTTGTCAGGAATGGTCAGTTTGATGTGGATAACTACATGAAAGCGAATCCCATTGGTGATGTGAAGGTGGAGAATGCCATTAAGGAATACTTTAAACTTTTTACTACTTATCCTGAGAATGTAGATGATTTGGTCAAAATTACTAATGATTATATTGAAATCATAGAGACGGGCAATGAGTTCACTGAAGATGAAAAGGCTATGATATATGCAGGTTTGATGGTGTCAATCTATAGTCCTCAAATTTGGAATGGGTTCAAATAGTTATACTTCAATGGGATTTCAGGCGAGTGCAGTGTAAAAAGTGACACTGCACTCGCTTTTACTTTGTAGCCTTATCATGGCCTTATACTATCTATTTTTTATCATTTTCCCTTTTTTTCTTACTAAAAATATGAAAAAGTGCATATTTTTGCAGATTTTATACAAAAAATGATAATATTTCATATTTTTATTGTAATTTTGCAGCCGATATCACATTATTACATAATAATTTTAAAATAAGACGAGAAATTATGGAAAAAAGACTCTCGCTCTTCTTTGTTTGTCTCTTGATGAGCATCGGAGCTGCGTTTGCCCAGATTGATGTATCTGGAACCGTAATATCTGCGGAAGACAATGAACCGGTTATCGGTGCCTCTGTCCTGATTTCAGGAGGAGCTGCCAGTAAGGGTACAGTCACGGATATTGACGGTAAATTTAAACTGAATGTTCCTAACGGAACTAAACTCGTGTTTAGCTACGTGGGAATGAAAAGTCAGACATTGGCTGCTACTGCCAACATGAAGGTGATGCTTCGTCCTGAAGCACAGTTGCAGGAAGTGGTTGTGACTGGTTTGCAGAAAACTGACCGACGTTTGTTTACCGGTGCTACCGACCGCGTAAACGCAGAGGAAGCTAAATTGAATGGTGTTGCCGACATCAGCCGCTCTCTGGAGGGTCGTGCTGCCGGTGTATCCGTGCAGAACGTGAGTGGTACCTTTGGTTCAGCTCCGAAGATCCGTGTGCGTGGTGCAACATCTATTTATGGTTCATCCAAGCCTCTCTGGGTGGTGGATGGCGTTATCATGGAGGACGTATCCGACGTGAGTGCCGACGACCTGGCTTCTGGTGATCCGGAGACCCTGATTTCTTCTGCCATCGCAGGATTGAACTCTGATGATATCGAAAGTTTCCAGATCCTGAAGGATGGTTCCGCTACATCTATATATGGTGCGCGCGCGATGGCAGGTGTCATCGTCGTTACTACCAAGAAGGGTAAGCAGGGACAGGCTCACCTGAACTATACCGGTGAGTTTACTACCCGCCTGATCCCATCTTACGGCAATTTCGATATTCTCAACTCTCAGGACCAGATGGCCATCTACAAGGAGTTGAAGGATAAGGGATGGCTCAATCTTTCTGATATCCTCAATGGCAGCGACTATGGTGTATACGGAAAGATGTATGAGATGATCAACACCTACAACAGCACCACTGGTATGTTTGGTCTCGCCAACACCCAGGAGGCTCAGAATGCCTACCTGCAGCAGGCAGAGTATCGCAATACCAACTGGTTTAAGCAGCTTTTCTCTTCTGCCATCATGCAGAACCACTCTGTTAGCTTGAGCGGCGGTACCGAGAAGAGTAACTACTACGCTTCACTTTCTGCCATGGTTGACCCAGGATGGTACAAGGACAGCAAGGTGAACCGTTATACCGTGAGCATGAATATGACCCATCATATTCTGGATAATCTCTCTGTCAACCTGATTGGTGGCGGTTCTTACCGTAAGCAGAGAGCACCAGGTACTCTGGGACAGGATGTGGACGTGGTATCAGGTCAGGTGAAGCGTGACTTCGATATCAACCCATACTCTTACGCCCTGAACACATCACGTGCGCTGGATCCTTATACTTATTATCATGCCAACTATGCAGCATTCAACATCCTGCATGAGCTGGAGAGCAACTACATCGACCTGAACGTGGCTGATGCCAAGTTCCAGTTGGAGCTGAAGTGGAAGCCTTTCAAGGATCTGGAGCTCTCTACACTGGGTGCCATCAAGTATAGCACTTCTTCACAGGAGCACAACATCCTGGAGGATTCTAACCAGGCGTTGGCTTACCGCGCCATGGACAACTCGCTGATTCGTGATGCCAACAAGCTGCTCTTCACTGACAAGGATGACCTCTATGCCCTGCCAGTATCCGTGTTGAAGCAGGGTGGTATCTATCAGCGTACAGAAAACCGCATGTTGGACTATGACTTCCGTGTCACAGCCAACTACAACCATACTTTTGCGCAGAAGCACATCGTCAACCTCTTCGGTGGTCTTGAAACTACCGGCATCAGCCGTAACCGCACCTGGTTTAACGGATGGGGTATGAACTACCGCGGCGAGACAGCTTATTTTGAGTATCTCTACTTCAAGAAGCTGGATCAGGAGAACTCCAACTACTACAGCCTGCGCAACACCGATTCACGCAGTGCGGCATTCTATGCCAATGCCACTTATTCCTTCAACGGAAAGTATGTAGTGAACGGAACAGTCCGCTATGAGGGTTCTAACCAGATGGGCCGTACCACCAAGGCACGCTGGATGCCTACATGGAACGTATCTGGTGCATGGAACGTACATGAGGAGAGCTTCTTCCCTAAGCTCAAGCCACTGTCAAGCCTCACCTTCCGTGTGTCTTACAGTTTGACAGGTACTCCTCCAGATGCAGCTTACTGCAATGTGCTCACCAAGCTCTCTATGAACACCCCTTACCGTCCTACAACTACCGACAAGGAGTTGGGATTTGTTGTGGCAGCACTCGGTAACAATGATATTACTTACGAGAAGAAGCACGAGTTCAACTTCGGTGTGGATGCAGGTTTCTTCAACAATCGTCTGAATGTGACCTTCGATGTATATCAGCGTCGCAACTTCGATGAGATTGCTCCTACTGTTACCCAGCTCTATGGCACCGTTTATGCCAATGTGGGTTCCATGAAGTCATGGGGTGAGGAGTTGAGCATCTCTTCTACCAACGTGAAGACCAACGATTTCAGCTGGCAGACCAGTCTGATCTACTCTCACAACCGCACGGAGATTACCAAACTCTACAATCGGGGTCGCGTTATCGACCTGGTTCAGGGTAACGGTTTCGCCAAGCAGGGTTATCCAGCCCGCGCCTTGTTCTCCATCCCATTCGTGGGCATCAACGAGAAGGGCTATCCTGTATGCATCAACGAGAAGGGTCAGGCTACCGTGGGTGACATCAACTTCCAGGGGCGTGACAATACAGACTATCTGATTTACGAGGGTTCTACAGACCCTATCTACAATGGTTCCCTGGGTAACACCTTTAACTATAAGGGTTTCCATCTGAACGTATTCCTTACATACGCCTTCGGCAACGTGGTGCGTCTTGACCCGGTTTTCAAAGCCAAGTATAACGACTTGACATCTATGAACCACGATTTCAAGAACCGCTGGATGCAGCCTGGTGATGAGAATGTTACCAATGTGCCTGGTGTAGTGAGCCGTTATGAGTATGAGCAGAACAGCACATTGCTTGCTACTGCCTACAATGCTTACAACTATACATCTGTTCGCACAGCCAAGGGTGACTTCATCCGCCTGAAGGAAATTTCACTGGCATACGACTTTCCACACCGCTGGTTTGAAAAATCACCAGTGAACAACATCTCATTGAAGCTTCAGGCTACCAACCTCATGCTGCTCTATGCAGACAAGAAGCTGAACGGTCAGGATCCTGAGTTTATGAATGCGGGTGGTGTGGCTTCACCAATGCCAAAGCAGTTTACTCTTACATTGAAACTTGGACTTTAATTATTGTAGAAAATAAAAATGAAAATAAAGAAATTATATATCGCCATTGTAGCGTTGGCACTGTCGGCTGGCATGACTTCCTGCAACGATTATCTGGACAAGCTGCCAGATAGCCGTCTGGACCTTCAGAGCCCTACCGATGTGTCGAAGCTTCTGGTTAATGCCTACCCACAGGTGCATCCAGCCTATCTGCTGGAGATGTATTCTGACAATACCGATTGTAACCTGAATACCGGTTGGGATGCTGCCAGTCGTTTCCAGCAGCAGGCATACGAATGGGACGACATTACAGAAACCAGTGATTATGAGGCTCCTTCTACTTACTGGTCAACCTACTATGATGCCGTTACCACAGCCAATATCGCGCTGGAGCACATCAACGGTCAGGCAGACCAGAGCTCTTATTCTGCACAGAAGGGCGAGGCTCTCCTGTGCCGTGCCTATGCCATGTTCCAGCTGGCTAACGTATTCTGCATGGCTTACGACGAGACCACTGCAGCCACCGACCTGGGACTTCCTTACCCAGAGGTGGCTGAGACCAATGTACACGTGAAGTACGACCGTGGTACCCTTGCCGAGCTTTATGCCAAGATTGACAAGGACTTGCAGGAAGGCTTGAAGCTGGTAGGTTCTACCTACGACAAGCCAAAGTTCCACTTCACATCTACTTCTGCTGCCGCTTTCGCAGCCCGCTTCTACCTCTATTATCAGAAGTATGACAAGGCTGTGGAGTATGCCAACAAGGTATTGGGCAGCAACGCCAAGGGTATGCTGAGAGACTGGTCTGCATGGGGTGCTCTTTCTGCCAACAAGCAGATTCAGCCTAATGCCTACATCGGTTCTTCAGTGAAGGCAAACCTGCTGCTGCAGGTGGTTGCTTCTGAGTGGGGAGCCATCGGCGGTCCATACCAGTATGGTGACAAGTATGCACACAGTGCCATCGTAGCAACCAAGGAGACCGTTCAGTCTGAGGGTCCTTGGGGTATTAGCGACAAGGTGTTCAACTACACCGTGTTCTCTAATGCATCTCTTTCAAAGTATATCGTGCGTAAGGTTCCTTACGATTTCGAGTATAGTGATATCCAGGCAGGTATCGGTACTCCTCACGCTGTGTTTGCAGAGTTTACAGCTGATGAAACCCTGCTCGTAAGAGCTGAGGCACAGGCATTGCTCGGTCATTATGCAGAGGCTCTGAACGATTTGAACACCGAGTTGGCTGCCTTCTCAAAGACGGGCGTGCAGCTTACCCTGGATGACGTGAAGAAGTTCTACAGCGATGCAGTTACCGCTTATTACACTCCAGAGAAGCCAACTCCACGCAAGGCATTCCACACCGCCTTCGCCATCGACAAGGATACCGAGGAGCCTATGCTGCAGTGCATCCTTCACCTGCGCCGAATCATGAGTGTTCACGAGGGCTTGCGCATGCAGGATGTGAAGCGCTACGGCATCACCATCTATCGCCGTGACGTGAAGAGCAACTACAAGATTACAGCCATCACCGACACCATGGAGGCTCGCGACCCACGTCTCGCCATCCAGTTGCCACAGGATGTAATCACTGCAGGTGTTACACCAAACCCTCGCAATAAGTAAAAAAACATAAAGTAATAGAAAGAAATGAAACATAATATATATATGTTGATGTTGGCATTGGTGATGGGCCTGGGCTTCGTGGCCTGCTCAGACAATGACCCGGACGGACCAACCATCTTCCCTGTTACCTCTCCAGAGAGAGACCAGTTGGACATGTGGTTGCAGAAGAACTACACCAGTCCTTACAACATCGATTTCAAGTATAAGATGGAGGACATCGAGTCTGACTATCAATATACCCTGACACCAGCCGATTCAGCCAAGTCAGCTAAGTTGGCTATCATCATCAAGTATCTCTGGCTCGATTCATACGCTGAGGTGTTGGGACCTGATTTCGTGAAGCACAATGTGCCAAGAGTTATCCACCTGATTGGTAGCCCAGCCTACAACAGCAACGGAACTATGGTTCTGGGTACTGCCGAGGGCGGCTTGAAGGTTACACTCTATATGGTGAACAGTCTGACCGATGCCATGCTGGAAAGCTATGCTTCTATGACAGAGTATTACTTCCACACCATGCACCACGAGTTCACCCACATTCTGAACCAGAAGAAGCCTTACGACACATCTTATAATAAGATTACCGAGTCGGGCTACGTAAGTGGTAACTGGTATCAGATAGCAGATTCTGTGGCTCACGGCAAGGGCTTTGTTACCCCATACGCCATGTCAGAGGGTCTGGAGGACTTCGCCGAGATGCTTTCTACCTATATCACTTATACTCCTGATCAGTGGCAGGCTATCCTCGACGATGCCCAGAAGGTAGGTGGCGACGAGGCTGTAGCTGCATTGAACCAGAAGCTTAACATCGTAAGAAACTACATGCAGGATTCATGGGACGTGGATATCGATGTATTGCGTGCAGCCATCCTGCGTAGAGGTAATGAGTTGAGTTCTTTGGATTTGGAACATTTAAAATAGAATAGATTTATGAAACATATATTTATAGCTATCGTTTGCTTGTTGGGCAGCATGAGCTTGCAGTCGTGTCTGCACGATGACAAGGAATTCTTCGACGAGTCGGCTGCCAACCGCATCGAGAGCACCGTTGAGAATACTCAGAAGATTCTGGAATCTTCAGAGAACGGATGGCAGCTTCATTATTTCACAGGCAAGGGCATGACCGGTGGCGGTTACACCTTCCTCATGAAGTTTGCCAATGGTAAGGTGACCGTGGCTGGTGATGCAGCCATTGCTGAGCCTACAGAGCGTGTAACATCCAGTTATACCGTAGACCGCAGCATGGGACCAGTGCTCTCCTTCAACACTTACAACAATATCTTCCATTTCCTGGGAGAACCTACTTACGGTGAGATTGAAGGTGACCAGGGCGACTGGGAGTTCGTCATTACCAGACTTACAGAAGACAGCATCTTCGTAAAAGGTAAGAAGTGGGAGAATGAGATGGTATTCACCCGTCTGGCTGACAACGTAGACTGGACTTCCTATCTGGACAGCATCGCCGACGTGCAGAAGCGCCTGGGCGTGAACTACAGCGTAGGCAATTCTTCGGATGCCAGCAAGATGGTGGAGATTAATTCAGCCACACGCCGCATCCTTTCGCGCACAGCCGACGGACAGGTGGTAGAGCAGCCTTTCTATGTTACTCCTACCGGTATCCATGTCGTTAACGAGCCTGTGGCTCTGGGTGATGACAAGGTTCAGGACTTCCTGGTAAGCAAGGCAGGCGTGATGACCGCAAAGGGCAACGAGGCTCTGACCTTGACTACCTACGCTCCTAGCATCGATACCTGGATAGGCAAATGGACCCTCTCTGCCATGCAGGGTTCCTGCGATATGACCATCTCGAAGGTGGAAGACCAGGAGAACATGCTGATGGGTACATTCACCACTGGCGGATATACCTATAACATCGGTCTGAGCTTCAACCCAGAGACGGGTGCGCTCAATCTGCCTTCTCAGCTGATTGATGACCCTAGCGGCAGATATCCAGCCCTGTGGCTGATGAATGCCGACCTGAATAAGGGAATGCTGCTCGGACAGGGTGGTATGAACGTGGTATGGCATGGCGTATCTCAGGAAGGTGACTTCGAGGACGATGGCACTCTGGCTTCTGAGGGCTATGCTTCTGATACATTCGTTGCCCTGGCTTGTACCACAAAAGGAGAGCCTATCAAGGAGAACAATAAGTATGTATTTGTCATCGAATGGTATTATCTTTCTAATTTGACTCCAAACAAATAATCAAGTAAGATGAAGAAATCTATATATATAATAGGTATGGCTGCCATGGGGCTGATGGCCTCATGCAGCAGCGACAGCGATTATCAGGCTGTGGCCGAGAGCACTATCAACGTGCTTTCTGCCCAGACTACGCTCGGACCTAACGACAGCGAGGGTGCTGTAACCGTTGACTGTACCCCTATGAATGCCTATACCGATGAGCCTTCATGGCTCAGTACCAGCATTGAGGGTAGCACCGTGAAACTGGCTGCGAGTGCTAATGACTCCCGCCAGTCGCGTAACGCCAAGTTGGTTATTAAGAAGACAGAGAACGATTCTGTGGTTATTAATGTATCTCAGTATGGACTGGTGCTCGAGATGAACAATGCTGATATGATTTACAGCAACGACCAGCCTGTTGAGTTCACAAAGACATACAAGTCTAACAGCGATGTGAAGGTTATTTATGCTCCAGAGTGGGCGAAGGCTTCGGTTGATACCGGCAGCAAGGAACTGAAGGTATCGCTCAGCGAGAATACAACCGGTCATCTCCGTGCTGATTACATCAAGTACCAGGTGGCAGCCGTTACCGATTCATTCATCGTGAAGCAGTTTGATTTCGACAAGGATATTGCCGGAGAATACGTGTTTGCTTATTACGACTTTAATGAGGATACTAAGCTGGAACTTCAGACTGTTCGTGCCACATTGAGCCGTACCGAACTTGCAATTCCTGAAATGGGACTGGTATTCCCGGTATCTATCAATGAAACAACAGGTAGTGTGGAGACCCATAGCAGCCAGTATCTGGGTAAGTTTGGTAAGTACTTTATCTATGATACTTTCCTCGATGAAGAAGGTGCTGCCTATATGGGTTCTGAGTCTGGTCTTCTTTCTGCCACTTTCAAGTATAGCGAGCAGTATGGCACCTACGGATTCTTTGGCGGTACCGCTTATACAATCAATAACAAGACGGGTAATTTCCTTGCCATGATCTTGCAGGTATTCAAGGCGAAGAGTCCTTCTCAGTCTAATTATCTCACAGACTTCTGCTGGATGGTGGCGCCATATATCATGTCAGTTCCAAAGAAGGATCCTGCTTCTGTCAAGCAGCAGGCTCCGGCAATGGCTCGCCAATTGGCTCCATCTACCAGCAGTTTTGCTACCAAGCTTTCTGCATGGCAGTCATATCGTAAATCATCTATCATCAAATAAACTTAATTAGTTTTTATTATGAGAATTATATCTACACTTTGCCTCGCTTTGCTCTTGGGAGCAAGCGGCACAGCAGCGTTAGCCTCTAACAAGGCTTCGTTTGCCAAGAAGTTTAAGAATGCGGACATTCATCGCCTGGTTTCTGTGCCTGGTATGGTGGATTGCAGCAACAGTGCTTATCAGATGCGCCAGGCTGGCTTGGCAACAGGCGGTAATGCTCCTATGCGTATAGGCGATGTTCCTACCAATACAGCTTCGGGACAGACTTACGGATGGGTTGTTGGTCCAGACGCAAGTAACTGGTATTTTACCCAGAAAATTACTTCCAGAGACTCTGTTTATAGTGAGTATTATACTGCACACTTTCATGAGTCTTCTGAGATTACCTTGTTCGATAATAGCCACAAGCAGGTGGGCTCTTTCAGCGTCAAGATTCCTGAAGGATGGAAGCATGTGACAGACATCATTCCATATGGTCCTATCACCAAGAAACTCTTCGATAGGGACGAAAAGTCTTGCGAAATCCTGGTGGAGTTTCACGATGCCTACAATGGTAAAAATAAGTTCCTCACTCGTGCCTACGATATCAATACAGGTGAAATCAAGTTTGAAATGGAGGGTACCGGTCTTGTATTTGATGCATCAAAGGGATGGAATTCCTACCAGCGTCTGATCATGACTCACGAGACTGATAAGGAGTATAGTATCGATGTCATCGCACCTCCTGCCTATGGGCAGAATGACTGGACTGTGGAGCATACTTTCAACTTTCCTATTGACAACAGAATCACCTATCTTCAGGGGTCTTGCTTCAACTGTATGAACGTGGATGGCACTCCTTACTATGTTTTGGCACAGTATGAGAAGCCATTTACAAATACTGATGCTAGTGATGGTACTCTGGATATCACACAGGAGCCAGACAACTTCTTGGTGTTGAGAACTTTTGATAAGAAATTCAAACAGGTGGATTGCCTCCGTGTTTCCATCAATGCACCAGAGGGAACTCCATACCGTTCTGCTGCTTTCGGTCTCTTCGGTAACAATGATTTGTCTAAGGGATACTTTAGCAACAACGGCAACTTGAACTATGTGGTAGAGCTTTTTGATTATGCTCCTTCTTTGGATGCTGACTTGATTTCTTTCGCTGTTTACGACTCAAAGAATGGTAAGTTGAAGGATATCTGTGATAATGTAGCAAGCAATCAGTGGGCTTTGTTGAATACCATCCATGGTAAGTCAGAACAGATGTGGTTCCTGCAGGCCATAGGTACAGGAGAAAACTCTGGTCAGCAGATTCAGTTGGTAGATGTTCCTTCTTGCGAGAAGGCTGGTGTGTTGCCACAGAACATCGATGGTAACAGCATCTCTTCTAATTTCGACCGTTATCCAACTTCTGCCAATGCGCAGGGCTACCAGTATGTCATTGCTTTGGCAAAGGCACAGTCTAATGAGGCTGATGAGATTCTTGCTCCTATCGCTTGGGTGAACCCTGATTGCTCCATCGATCATGTGGACCGACTTAACTTGGGCACAAAGGCAGAGAACTTCACTCCATTGATCAACAGCACATCACTCAACCCATATCTCTTCAATACCGATGATGATATGGAATATGTATATATTGCCAAAAAACGTCGTGAGGATGGCAGCAACAAACTCGATAACGTCTTGGAAGTTGCCAAGGTTGATGGTACAGTTCTTAAATCATGGCGTGGTGACGACACTCATGTGTTTACAAGGGCTAGCTTCCCAGTTATGAACGACTTGGGTAAGCGTCAGATGTTTGTAGCCTTCCATGATATAGAGAATGATAAGTATGATATGAACTTCTACGACCTTCCTTTCACTAAGTTTGAAAAGGGTGGTAAGGGCACAGTAGAGGATCCATACTTGATTTCTACTACTGGTGACTTCCAGCAGATGGCATTGGAGCCAGATAAGAACTACAAGATGGTGGCTGATGTGGATATGGCTAAGGCTTCACAGTGGTGGACTCCTGTCAAGAGCTTCACTGGTTCTCTGGATGGTGATGGCCATACTATCTACAACCTCGGTGTGAAGACTACAGAGGGTCATGCAGGTTTGTTTGGTACCCTCGACCTCAATGGTATTGCCAAGAACTTGAACTTCGTGAACCCTATTGTAGAGGTGACCAATACCAACCAGTATGCCGGTGTGTTGGCAGGTGAGGCCAATTACACTTATGATGGTAAGGGCGAGGCTACTAATGTAGATAGCATTTTTGTTTATGGTGCCAAAATTTCAGGTGATGATCAGAACTTTGTAGCTGCGGGCGGTCTCGTTGGTAGCGCTAATCTTGGGACCAATATTAATAACTGTTCTTTCCAAGGTGAGATTACTTTGCCTAACTCTGAGAATGTAGGTGGTATCGTTGGTCAGACACGTACTGGCTCTAGTGTGAACGCATGTTATGCAAATGTCAATGCCACAGCCAAGACTGTTTTGGGTGGTATTGTCGGTATTGCAGGTACTCCTCTTGATTACTGTAAGTTCACCAACTGCGAGGTTCGCGGTCAGTTGACTGCTGAGAATGCAGTAGGTGGTTTAGTTGGTGATAATTACTTCAACGGAATCTCTAATGTTGTCAGCCATGCTGATATCGTAGCTACCAAGAAGTCTGCATGGAACGGTTATGCTGCCGGTGGTATCATTGGTGTAATGGAGAGCGACTGGAATGGTGCCTCCGGTTTAGCAAAGTCCGGTTTTGTAAAGAACTGTGTATTCGATGGTTCTGTCAAAGCATTACAGGATGGCGAAGAGGTGAACGCTCCTGCTACTGTTCATCAGATTGCCGGTAAGACTGTTGCTGATGAGGAATATGCTGAGGGCGAGACTCCTGAGGTTGAGAAGCGTTTGTCAAACAACTATTCTACCAACGATGCAGGTAGCACAGACGCTACCAGCGTTGAGGGTGCTTACAAGGCAGCCAAGGAAATGAACAAAGATTTCTTTGCAGGCATGGAGTATGCTTATGGTAGTTCTCTTGCTGAGCCTTGGAAGGAAGATGGAAGCAAAATTCCTACCCTTTACTTCAACAATATTGCCAAGGCATTTTCCGTTAGTGCGGAAGATGTAACTGTAGGTACTACCGATGAGGGTGCCGTTGTAGTGAAGGCAACTGTATATGGTTTGGAGAATCCTAACCTGGAGGATGACGTGGAGGTTTCTTCTACTCCTAATGCCACAGTTTCTCTTGGCGAGGCTCATGGTAACAGCATCGACCTGATTATCAAGGGTAAGAAGCAGGGTATTGCTACGGTTACAGTTAACTTCGGTGAGTTCTCTGCAATAATCAATGTAACAGTTCTCAAGAACTATGTCAGCGGTATTGAGAGTGTTGAGGATGCTGAGGCATTGGTTATCAAGGCTGCCGATGGTCAGATTTCTGCCGAGGGTGCTAATGCAATCTGGGTTTACAGTGTAAATGGCAAGCTGGTAGGCAAGACTTCTGGTGCTGCATTCAGCACAGCAGGTTTGACCTCTGGTCTCTACATCGTAAAGGCAACTGATAAGGCTGGTCATAAGGCTACAGCCAAGTTTGTTATCAAGTAAGTATGAAAAGATTAATCATATTCAGTTTATTGGTGGTCTGCTTTGTGCAGGCCACCTTTGCTATTCCTGCTTATCCTAAACCTTTGAAGGTGAAGCAGGCTGATGGCTCTTGGATCACCATCCAGATGCATGGTGATGAGCATGGCCATTATGTGATGACTTCCGACGGCATTCCGCTCGTGTTCAATGCCCAGCTGCGAAACTACGAGTATGCCGACTGGAAGAATGGTGAGGTGCAGGCTAGCGGCATCAAGGCTACAGAGGCTTCTGTCAGAAGTGCTCAGGTCAAGAAGTTCATCGAAAGCCAGGACAAGTCTGCCATCTTGGAATCTTTCAAGCGTGCCCGTCTGCAGCAGTTGCAGCAAGTCTTCTTGGCTCGCAGAAATGCTTCTCTAAAAAACGGCATCAATTCTGCGTCCCCGCTCTCAGCGGTTTCATCGCTGGTCACCCGTTCCAGCAGCAATCCGCAGGAAGAAAAATTAAATAATTTCCCTACCACAGGCGAAGTTCATTCATTGGTCATCTTGGTGCAGTTTGCTGATACAAAGTTCTCTACCGTGGGTAGCGATGCGCATCAGTTCTTCAACAGTATGCTCAATGAACCGGGATTTACTTATAGCAATGGTGCCAACGGAAGTGCGAGAGATTTCTATGTGAACAGCTCCAATGGCAAATTCCAGCCTCAGTTTGATGTCATCGGTCCTGTAACATTGCCAAAGAAGTATTCTTATTATGGAGCCAACAAGGGTTCTTCTACGGATAATCCGGTAGCCCTGGAGGAGTTCGTGAGAGAGGCTTGTACCCTTGCCGACCCATTGGTGGATTTCTCGCAGTATGATCACAACCAGGATGGCTTCGTCGACAATATCTACTTCTTCTATGCCGGAAAGGGTGAGGCTGATTCGGGTGATGGCAATGCCATCTGGCCACATTCTGCCTATTATGCTGATATCGCCAAGGAAGCTGGGGTTACCCAGAAGTCGCTGAAGCTGGATGGCATCGAGGTGGGAAACTATACCTGCAGCAACGAAATCAATGGTACCGTCATCAAACCTCAGCCTGCGGGCATCGGTACCTTCGTGCATGAATTCGGTCATGTGCTCGGCCTTGCCGATCATTATGATATATATTATGGTATGGCAACCTTTACCCCTGGTTCCTTCGATACCATGGATAGGGCTTCCTACAACAACAACGGCAATACGCCTGCAGCATTCTCTGCCTACGAGCGTGCCTGCCTGGGATGGCTCGACCTGACCGTGTTGAACAGCGGAGTGGATACCCTTAACGTTCTGCCAGATCTGAACGACAGCAACAAGGCATACGTGGTGCCTGTGGGTGGAACCAACGATGAGGAATACTTCATCATGGAGAATCGCCAGCAGAAGGGATGGGATGAGTTTATCCCTGGCCATGGCATGCTGCTCTGGCATATCGACTTCGATGCCAAGACTTGGGAAAAAAACGAGGTGAACATCACGGGCTCTCATCAGCGCATTGATATTGTTGAAGCTGATAACAAGCGTACCGACAATACCCGTACGGGAGATCCGTTCCCTGGAACTTCGAAGGTAACCCAATGTGATTTGACTTCCTGGTCGGGCGGCAAGGTGATGTCGCTGGATGATATCGAGGAGAAAGATGGCATCATCAATCTTATGCTCGGCGGACTGGACCTGAAGCTGAATACGCCGGAAGTGAATATTGCCGAAGTGAAGGATAGCAGCGTTGTGGTAGGATGGGCTGATGTGCCTGTTGCTAAGAGATACGTATTGAACATCTGCTCTGTGGTAGATGGACAGAAAGAAGTTCTTCCGTTCTATAATAATAAGGTATATGCCGAGGCGCAGTCTTCTCTCCCTATCGAGGGCTTGAAGCCTGAAACCACCTACGAGATGACCTTGAAGGCTGATCGCGGATCTTATTCTTCTGACGTCTACACCCAGCAGTTCACAACCACCGCAATACCTTTCAGCAAGTATTATGTGACGGACGTGAAGACAACAGCTGTGGATGAAACGGGCTTCACGGCTTCATGGATAGGTATGGATACCGTAGACGATTACGTGGTGACCTTGCATAAGTTGGTTTATGCTTCAGAGGCAACCCAGAAGGGCTATGACTTCGGCAACGAACTGGAGGGTATGCCATCACTTTGGGAAACCAATGGAAACCTGAGCATGACTTCGTATGGCGAGGAAGTGCCTTGTCTCCGTCTGAACAAGATGGATTCCTATCTGAAGATGGCATCTGCCAAGGAACGTATCTCTTCAGTGAAGTTCTACGCCAAGTCTTCTTCTTCAACCAAGGCAACCTTGGCAGTAGAGGCTTATCAGGATGGAGAATGGAAGCAGATTGCCGCCTTGCAGGGTGGTGCCGACATGGCTTCGGGCAATACTTACAGCTATGAATTGCCGGAGTTGGCTGATTCTGTGAGACTGAAAGTCATCCAGCGTACTTCCGGTGCCTTCTATATCGACGATGTTCTTTTGGGATGCAATGCCTTGATTCACGAGCCTGTGGCTGCTTATCAGAAGGTTTCTACCAATGGTAAGACTGAGTTCGCATTCTCCGGTCTGGAATCAGGATCCGCCTATGCTTTGGTAGTAAACGCCAAGAAGGAGGGTGAGCTTTCTTACGATTCAAAGGAACTCATCGTGGTGCCAGCAAGTTCTACGGGCATTGGCTCCATCACTACTGACTACACTGATAAGAGTCAGATGAGATGTTACGATATCAATGGTCACCTGGTATCTGCCAAGGAGATGCGTCACGGCATTTATATCGTGAAGCAGGGAAACAAGGTTTATAAAATCGTAAAATAATAAATTTTAATATAAACTTTTAAAAAGAGAGTAAAATGAAGAAACAACTACTTTTTGCCGCTATGCTCATGTTGAGCGCAGCACCAGCAGTTTCAGTATCAGCTGCCCAGCCATTTGCCGCAGCTGCAGAAGAGGGTCAGACACTTGCAACACAAGAGCAGTATGATGCACTGCAGAAGTCTATCAGTGACTTGCAGCAGAACATCGACGCCATGTTGAAGGAAATCAACGAGAAGTATGCGGATGCAGAAGATACAAAGGGCTCGTTGGAATTTAATAAGAGCAGTCTTTCTGATATGGCTGCTGAAGTGAAGGATAAGTTTGCTGCAGGGACTCTTACTGCTGCAGAGGTTGAAAGCTATCAGGCTCAAGTAGCAGAGATGGCAGAAGGTCTCAAGGATGCAGTGAAGAATGCAGAGCAGGAGGTTTATTCTTTCCAGGTGAATACTCATTATCAGAATGCTTCTATGCATAAGTCTGAATGTTTGGGAAAGGTTCCTGAGAACGTGCAGAATTATTATGCGCCTTCTTTCGATGACCTGGATGCCGAGATGATGCAGGTTTACATGCCTGTCATGATGGGTGGCCCTATCGAGTCTGCAGAAAAGGCTAAGGAGATGTGTAATCAGTTTGATGCTATCAGTGCAAAGGCTGATGCCCTCTTGGCTGCATCAAAGAAAGCCAGCACTTTGCTGGATGACATCACTGCAACGCTCGCTTCATTGAATGAAGAAATGGAAAAGGTAAAGAAGG
>OIXW01000227.1_pt1 | contig 16328 bp, 9 predicted proteins | sample 1587951 | NCBI WGS metagenome assembly OIXW01 (sample SAMN03283239) | human gut metagenome | biome: human-associated habitat; material: feces | host: Homo sapiens | place: Peru | collected 2012
CCGCCGATGGCTGCCAGAGGGATAGCCGAGAAGACGAAGAGCGACTCGCGCACATTCTTCACCGTGGCATAGAGCAGCAGCAGGATGATAACGAGTGCTATCGGAATCACCACCATCAGTCGGCGGCTGGCACTCTGCAGATTCTCAAACTCGCCACCATAATTATAATAGTAGCCTTCAGGAAGTTTCAGCTTTTCGTCGAGAATCTCCTGAATATCCTCCACCGTGCTCTGCACATCTCGCCCCTTCACATTGAAGCCCACGTAGATGCGTCGGGCACCATTCTCATGGGAAACCTGTGCCGGAGCAGGAGAATAATCCACGTCCGCCACCTGCGAAAGCGGAATATTCGTGCCATCCTTCAGCGGAATACTCAACTGCTCGAGCTGCTCTACATTGCGCTGCGATGGATCCATGCGAAGCACGATATCAAACTTCTTGTCGCCCTCGTAGACGGAACCAGCCACAGCACCGGCAAAGGTAGTCTCCAGAATACTGCTGATATCATCCACGCTGATGCCGTATGCAGCCATCTTCTCGTGATTGTACTTCACCTGAACCTGCGGCAAACCGGCAACTTCTTCTACAAAGATGCCACTCACGCCCGGCACGCCTTCTATCATCTTCTTCACCTTTCCTGCCTGCTGGGTAAGCACATCGAGATCGTCACCAAAAATCTTGATAGCCACATCCTGCTTGATACCCGTAAGCAACTCGTTGTTGCGCATCTGGATAGGCTGGGAAATCTCTGCCTCCAAACCAGGGATGGCACTCAGCGTCTCCTCCATCTTCTCCATCAGTTCGGGAGTCGTCTTGGCAGAAGTCCATTCCGCCTTCGGTTTCAGGGCTATCATGATGTCGGCACGTTCCACAGGCATCGGGTCAGTAGGAATCTCGGCGCTTCCGATGCGGCTTACCACCTGCTTGATTTCCGGATATTCCTTCTTGAGCAGTTTCTCTGCCTTGCTGCAGCTCTCCACCATCTGCGAGAGCGATGTACCCTGCGACATACTCATCTCCACGGCGAAGTCGCCTTCTTCCAGACTCGGAATAAACTCGCCTCCCAGATACTTGAAGCCCACCACGCTGACGCAGAACAGAGCCACGGCACCCGTGATGACATCCCTGTTGCGGGCAAGCACCCAATCGAGGACAGGACGATACCACCCCTGCAACTTCTCTATCATCTTATCTGAGAAAGTCTTCCTGCTGTGCACCTTGCGGCTCAACAGCAGCGAACTTGCCATCGGCACATAGGTGAGCGACAGGATGAAGGCACCGAGGATGGCGAAGAACACGGTGAGCGCCATCGGACGGAACATCTTGCCTTCGATGCCCACCAGCGTCATCAGCGGAATGTATACAATCATGATAATGATTTCGCCGAAGGCAGCACTCTGGCGGATGCGGGAAGCCGAGAAGTGAACCTCCTCGTCCATCTGCTTCTGGGTCAGGGCGAAAGGAACCGCATTTCCTTCCTTCTGGCATTGGGCAAGATAGGCCGCACGCACCTCGGGCTGCGAGAAATGACCTGTATTAATATGTGTAACCACCGCCTCGACGATGATGACGGCGGAATCGACAATCATACCAAAGTCGATGGCACCCAACGACATCAGGTTGCCATCGATGCCGAAGGTCTCCATCATACCGAAGGCAAAGAGCATACTGAGCGGAATGACACTCGCCACCACCAGTCCTGCACGCCAGTTGCCCAGAAAGATGACGAGCACGAAGATGACGATGAGTCCACCTTCGATGAGGTTGCGGGCGATGGTACCCTCTACTCTATCCACCAGGTTGGTACGGTCGATAAACGGTTCGATGACCACACCTTCGGGCAATGATTTCTGAATCTGACTGATTCGCTCCTTCACGTTTTTGATTACCTCCTGGAAGTTCTCACCCTTGAGCATGATGGCGATACCTGCCACCACCTCGCCTTCACCATTGCGGGTAACGGCTCCGAAACGGGTGGCATGGCCCAACTGAACCTTTGCCACATCGCCCACCTTAACAGATGTTCCATCCACCGTCTTCACCGTGATGTTGGCAACATCCTCCAGATTCTTCACCACACCGATGCCTCGGATATAATACTGGTTGGAATTCTCCTCAATGTAGCTGCCACCCGTATTGGCATTGTTGCGCTGCAAGGCATCAAACACCTCGCCTACGGAGACGCCGCTGGCATTCAGCTGGTCGGTATTGATAGCCACCTCATACTGCTTGACGTAGCCGCCCCAACCGCTCACCTCGGCAACGCCTGGAGTTCCGGAAAGCTGCTTGCGCACAATCCAGTCCTGCATGGTTCTGAGCTGGGTGAGCGAGTATTTATGCTCGTATCCCTCCTTGGCACGAATGGTATAGTGGTAGATTTCGCCCAATCCTGTGGCGATAGGTCCCATCTCTGTCTCGGTGTTCTTAGGCAGTTCTTTCTCCAACTGCTCCACCACCTGACTCACCTGCGAACGAGCCCAATAGATATCGGCTGCATCGTCGAAGACAAGCGTGATGACCGAGAGTCCGCTTCTTGAAATACTTCGGCGTTCCTGGATGCGGGGGATATTGGCAAGCGCCATCTCTACAGGAGTGGTTACGTATTGCTCCACCTCCTGTGCTCCCAGCGAAGGAGCCTGCGTGATAACCTGCACCTGATTATCGGTAATATCCGGGGTGGAATCGAAAGGAAGATGCACCAGCGACCAGATTCCCCATATCGCCAGGGCTATAGAAAGTACTCCAATCACCAGTTTATGGCGAATGGAATAAGTAATAAGTTTCTGAAACATAAGCACCCCCTTCCTTAATGCGCATGTTCGCCATGTTCGCCTGTAAGCGAAGCCAGATAATAAGCGTTCTCAGTTACTATCTTCTTGCCGGCAGCACCGTCCTTGCCTTTGAGCAGATGGTCGCAAAGCTTCACCTCAGTATATTTACCATCCGAAGCACCTGTGGTTACCTCATGGCGGGAGAAGCTATAGTTACCCTTGCTAGGAGTGCCATTGAGAGCGAAGACATACTGCTTTCCATCGGTGTTCACGATAGCATGGGATGGCAGAGCGAGACACTGCTGACTGCCTGTAGCTATCTTTCCGCTTACATACATACCGGCGAAAAGCTTTCCGCCATGGGTATTGCCAGATGAAGAATGCAGATAACTCTTCACGCTTTCCGCATCCAACTTTACGTGAACAGCAACGGATTTCGAGTTATCGTTAAAGTATTGGTTCATGCCATAAACGGTTCCGGAAAGTTTTACGCCCGGCTGATTGGTCAGGTTCAGGGTGACACGATTGCCCACCTTGATCTTCGCCAAATCCTTCTCGAAGACATTGAGGTCGCATTCCACAGCCTGGGTATTTCTAATCTTCATCAGGGGAGTCTGCATATCCGCATAACTTCCCAGACTGGCAGTCATCTCGCTCACGATGCCTGAGATAGGTGCACGCAACGGGAATGCTGTGGTAAACTTGCCTTTAGCTACAGCGGCAGTAGAAATGCCCATCTGCGCCAACTGGCGACCGATGCCCAGCATGTTGGCATGAGCCACATGGTAATCCTTCTGAGCCTGCTGCAGGCTGCGCTTGATGCCGGCGCCATTCTGAGCAAGCAGTTTCTGTCGTTCCATATCGATTCGGGCAAGTTCACACTCCTTGGCAGCCGAATAGTACTCACGCTGCAAACTTACCACATCGGTATTCTCAACAGTGGCAACCACCTGACCCTTGTGTACAAACTGTCCTTCCTTAACTGAAATGCTTTTCACGATGCCTCCCATCAGCGAAGCCACATCGCCCATTGCCTGTGCACGCAGCACGAGCGAACCCTTCGCATCAATGGTAGCATCCATCTCGCGCTCCACAGCCTCACCCATCTTCAAATCTACGGTGCTGACCTGCTTGGCTGTCAACGGAATATGATCAAAATCTACTTCTTCATGCTCATGCTCCTCGTGTGCATGAGCCTCTGAACCGGTCTGTTTCGCAAAGAAAGCGAATCCAGCCCAGGCAATCGCCGTAACGGCGACTATTAAAATAATTCTTTTCATGTTTGTTTTTTCCTTCTATTTTATAATTCTACACTACAATTTCACACTACGAATCTTATCAAAAATCCGCTGGCAAAAGTACGCAAAAATTCCTGCAACTCAGTTGCATTCGAATCTTCAAACCGATTTTTGCAACCAAGTGGCAAACTTGAATAAAATCATAAAATAGAAGGAGGTCCCCGCCTGCTATAGCCAGCCGACAGTTCCTCAGCAAGAGGAGAAGCTGCCACATGCTGCCATCTCACAGAAATGAGTGAGAGACGAGGGAGGATTAAAAGAGAAGAACAAGACAGGACTACAAACTGATGGCTCTCATCTACCAGCAACTTGCGGATGCCCTTCACTACCTTGGCATTGGTGACAAAGTGGTGCATCTGATGCACACGGCAGTTGCCACGGTCGGTATTCGAATCCTGGTCATGATGCTCAGTATGCTCATCGTTGATGTTGCCATCTTCCTGGCATTCTTCCTGAACCATACAGATACGGTCCATGTGGTGATGATGGCTCACCACCGTGGATAGCAACACCGTGATGGTGGCAATCCAAAGACTGAATATGTATAAGGTTCTCTTGTTCATTCCGCCTGCAAAGTTACGAGTTTTACGGAGAAAATCCAAAGAAATCATCAAAAAACGCGATATAATTTCTTAAAAAAGATAAAAGGTAGTACCCAAAAGCACGAAGACGAACGTTATTACTTTAAATTTTCGTAACTTTGCATCAAAATTACATTATGATAACATGAAAAAAGTATTATTAATTTTCCAACTACTCCTGGCAGTAGTATTGGCCAACGCTCAAATGCTGAACCCCGTGAAGGTGACCAGCACTTTGAAGACCAACGGGTCAGCGGAGGCAGAAATCGTATTTAGTTGTAAGATTCATCCAGGATGGCATGTCTATTCTACTGGCCTTGGTGCAGATGGTCCTATCTCCGCTAGTTTCAACGTCAACAAGATGGAAGGTGCTGAACCGGTTGGCAAGTTAAAGGCAAAGGGAAAAGAGATTTCCACCTTCGACCCGCTCTTCGAGATGAAGTTGCGCTACTTCGAAGGAAGTGCTACCTTTGTTCAGAAGATCAAGTTCACCAAGCCAACGTATGTCATTGATGCATACTTGGAATATGGTGCCTGCAGCGAGCAGAACTGTCTGCCACCAAGTGAGGCTAGCATCAAGAAGAGCGGCACTTCTCCTGCCGTAGATGGCAAGGAGGCAGCAAAAGAAAATGCTGCAGACGGCAACAAGGTTGACGCAGCAGCACTGGCTAAGGCACAGGCCGACTCCCTGGCAAATCTTGCCAATGCAGAGAAAGTGGACAGTACAGCCACTATCGACCCTGCCTTTTCTGTAGCCGTAGATAGCGATGATGCAAAGGCATGGTGGAAACCTGTGGTGAAGGAGTTACAGGCATTCGGCGGCAACAACGATATCGCAAGCCACGGCATCCTATATATCTTCATCATCGGATTCGTAGGCGGTTTGCTCGCCCTCGTGATGCCTTGCATCTGGCCTATCATCCCAATGACTGTAAGCTTCTTCCTGAAACGTGCCAAGAACGACAAGAAGAAGGGTATCCGTGATGCTATTACCTACGGATTGAGCATCGTGATCATCTATCTGGTTCTCGGTCTTGCGGTAACAGCCATTGCAGGCCCTAGCACCCTGAATGCCTTGAGTACAAGTGCTGTATTCAACATCATTCTCTTCCTGCTCCTGGCTATATTTGCATTCTCCTTCTTCGGATGGTTCGAAATCAAGTTGCCAGACAGTTGGGGAAATGCCGTAGACAGCAAGGCTTCCAGCACCACAGGTCTGATTTCCATCTTCCTGATGGCATTCACCCTCGTACTGGTCAGCTTCTCCTGCACCGCTCCAATCATCGGATTGCTCCTGGTTCAGACGGTAACATCTGGCGACTGGCTCGCTCCTACCGTGGGCATGTTTGGTTTCGCCCTGGCTCTCGCCCTTCCATTTACCCTCTTCGCCCTCTTCCCATCCTGGTTGAAGTCGGCTCCAAAGTCAGGTTCATGGATGGAGACCATCAAGATTGTGCTTGGTTTCATTGAGCTCGCCTTCTCTTTGAAGTTCCTGAGCGTTGCCGACCTGGCTTACGGCTGGCACATTATGGACCGCGAGGTGTTCCTCTCACTCTGGATTGTCATCTTCGGTCTCTTGGGTCTCTATCTCATCGGTAAGCTCAAGTTCCAGGTAGACGCCATCGGTGGTGACATCAACAAGCCAATGCCAGTGGCTTGCATCATGCTGGGTCTCTGCTCTCTGGCATTCTCAGTATATATGATTCCAGGTCTCTGGGGTGCACCATGCAAGGCTGTCAGTGCTTTCGCTCCACCAATCAACACTCAGGATTTTAACCTCAACAACAAGACCGTGGAATCTGAGTACAAGGACTACGAGACGGGTATGGCCGCAGCCAAGGCAGCAGGCAAGCCTGTGCTCATCGACTTCACCGGTTTCGGTTGCGTGAACTGCCGCAAGATGGAAGCTTCCGTATGGACAGACCCATCTGTGGCTGACAAACTGACAAAAGACTACGTACTCATTTCACTCTATGTAGACGACAAGACTCCATTGCCACAGCCAATGGAAGTAGAGTTTAACGGCGAGAAGCGCACCCTTCGCACCATCGGTGACAAGTGGAGCTACTTGCAGGCAAGCAAGTTTGGCGCCAATGCCCAGCCTTTCTACGTAGCAGTAGATAACGAAGGTAACCCTCTTACCGGTTCGTTCGGCTTCAAGGAAGACGTAAGTGCTTACCTCGATTTCCTGAACAAGGGTTTGGATCAGTATCGTAAATAATATTAAAACAAGCATATCGGAAGCGAGGATGGCATATTATTTGCTACCTCGCTTTCGTCATTTTAATCAGAAAATAACATGCATGGAGACAATGACATGCATGGAGTAAATGAACTGCATTGAAAATATCAACAAATAATAATAAGTATGAACACAAAAGAAGTTCCAGTCCTGCTTTTGACAGGCTATCTGGGCAGCGGCAAGACAACCCTGCTCAACAAGATTTTGGCAAATAAGAAAGGTATCAAGTTCGCAGTCATCGTAAATGATATCGGCGAGGTAAACATTGATGCTGCACTGATAGAGAAAGGTGGCGTGGTAGGTCAGAAAGACGATTCGCTCGTTTCCCTGCAGAACGGTTGCATCTGCTGCACCCTGAAGATGGACCTCGTGGAGCAGTTGAAAGAAATCGTAGACATGAAGCGCTTCGACTATATCGTGATTGAGGCAAGCGGTATCTGCGAACCTGCTCCAATCGCGCAGACCATCTGCTCCATCCTATCCCTCGGTCCTCAATACATCAAGAACGGAATCCTGCGCCTCGACAGCATCGTTACCGTGGTAGATGCCCTCCGCATGAAGGATGAATTTGCCAACGGTTCCGACCTGATGAAGCAGGATATCGACGAGGAAGATCTGGCGTCACTCGTTATCCAGCAGATGGAGTTCTGCAACATCATCCTGCTGAACAAGGCGGCAGAAGTAGAGCCTAAGGAGCTGGAGCATCTGAAGCAGATTATCCGCGCCATCCAGCCTAAGGCAGAAATCTTTGAGTGCAACTATGGAGATGTAGACCTCGACCTCATCGTCAATACCCATAAGTTCGATTGGCAGACCGTAGCAACCTCTGCCGGCTGGATTCAGGAGATTGAGGCCGAAAGAAATGATGAAAACGAAGAAGAAGAGGATGAGCATCATCATCACGAAGAGGAGGAGCACGAGCACCATCATCACGATGAAGACGAGCACGAGCATCATCACGACCATGAGCATGAGGATCACGAGCATCATCATGACCATGACCATCATGATGAGCATGGACATCATCACCACCACCATCACGACCATGACCACGACCACGAAGGCGGCGAGGTGGAGGAATACGGCATCGGAACATTCGTTTATTATCGCCGCAAGCCATTCGACCTGTCACTCTTCGATGAGTTCGTAGCAAGAAAGTGGCCTCGCGACGTGGTTCGTGCCAAGGGTATCTGCTATTTCGCAGACGAACGCGACATGTGCTACGTATTTGAGCAGGCAGGACAGCAGAAGACCGTGAAGCAGGCAGGACAGTGGCTTGCCACCATGCCAGCCGACCAGCTTGCCGAACTCCGCAAGAACAATCCTCAGCTTGAAAAGGAATGGGATGAGGAGTATGGCGACCGCATGATCAAACTCGTCTTCATCGGTCAGCACATCAAGGAACAGAAGGATGCCATCATTGCAGAACTCGACAAATGTCTGGCACTCTAATGTACTTGAAGGGAAGATATGACCTTGAAGAAAGATGAATGAAAATGCAGAAAAAAGTCTATAAAACGAGACTTTTTCTTGACTTAAGATAGAAAACGGAGGAAAAATTGCAGTATTTTTGCAGTTTTTTCTCCGTTTATACTTTTAATTCGTTTTTTTTTGTTAAATTTGCACCCGATTAATAATAATTAGCGAATGTATAAAGAAATGAAGACCGATTTTCGACCTGCATATATCAAGGACTTTGAGGCTTGCTGGAATATCATCGACCAAGCTCGTCGCTCCATGATTGCCTCTGGCCGCCACCAATGGACCAGCGACTATCCTGCCGAACACGACATAAAAGAAGATATCAACAATGGCAATGCCTACGTACTCACTGTGGATGGCGAAATAGCCGTCTATGGAGCAGTCATTCTCAATGGAGAACCTCAGTACGATTTCATCGACGGCAAATGGCTTACCACTGGCGACTACTATGTAATTCATCGCTTCGCCACTCTCCCTAAATACCAACGAGAAGGATTCGCACGTATATTTATTAATAAGGTGAACAGTCTCTGCGAAGTAGAAAAGGTGCCAAGCATCAAGGTGGATACCAATTTCGACAACCTGCCGATGATTGGCCTGCTTTCAAGCATGGGATTCAGCATCTGCGGCAGAATCAACTATGGCAACCGCGGCATGCGCTTCGCTTTTGAGAAGCTTACCATACAACCGCAAATTTATTAAGACTCAATGGAAGATAAAATGATATTGATGAGAAGCTTGGTTGAACAACTCAACCAGGCTTCTGACGTTTATTATAACGGCAAAGGGGAACTGATGACCGACTATGAGTGGGACGCCAAGTTCGACCAACTCAAGAAACTGGAGGAGGAAACCGGCGAAGTGCTGCCCGACTCTCCTACCAACAAGGTTTCAGAAGACACCATCGTGGGCAAGAAGGAAGAACACGAATTTGCCGCCCTATCACTTGCCAAGACCAAACTGGTGAGCGACCTGGTGAAATGGGCTGAAGACCGCCCTATCTGGATTTCCTGGAAACTGGATGGTCTTACCCTTGTAGTAACCTACGACAACGGAAAGCTTTCGAAAATAGTAACCCGTGGCAACGGACATATCGGAACCAACATCACTCATCTGGCATCTGCCATCAGCGGTATTCCTAAAACCATCAAGGAGAAAGGCCATCTCGTGATTCGTGGCGAAGCCGTTATCTCGTATACCGACTTCGAACAGTTTATCATCGAGAGCGAAGGCGATTATGCCAACCCGAGAAACCTTGCTTCCGGTTCCCTGTCGCTGAAAGACGCCGAGGAAGTAAAGCAGCGCCATATCCAATGGATTCCCTTCACCCTGGTTTACACCGAGCAGGAAATCAATTCGTGGGGAGAACGCATGCAGATGCTGCAGGATTTAGGCTTCAAACCGGTGGAAAGAACCCGAATCGAACATCCTGACGAAGCAAGCATCCAGGCAGAAATCAATCGCTTTACCCAAAAGGTGACCGACAAGACCAACCCTTATCCTGTGGATGGACTCGTTATCTGCTACGATGATACAGCTTACGCAGCTACCGGTTCCGTAACCGGGCACCATGCCACAAGAGCCGGTTACGCCTTCAAATGGCAGGATGAACATGCAGATACAGAACTGGACCACATAGAATGGTCGTGCGCAGCCAACACCATCACTCCGGTGGCAGTATTCAAACCGGTAGAACTGGAAGGAACCACCGTTCAGCGTGCCTCACTCTGCAACGTAAGCGAATGCGAACGGTTGGGCATTGGCGGCAAGGGAAGCAAACTGCAGGTTATCAAGGCAAACAAGATTATCCCGAAGGTTATCAATATAACGGAACCGATGGGCATCTTCGAGATTCCAACCGAATGCCCTGTCTGCCATGCCGAGGCTACCGTCAAGGAAAGCGAGAGCGGAACGAAGACCCTGCATTGCAGCAATCCTCACTGTGCAGCCAAGCAGATTAAGAAGTTTGCCAGATTCGTGAGCAAGGAAGGTCTCAACATAGAAGGAATCTCAGAACAGACCATCTGGAAGCTGGTAAACGAAGGACTGATCAGTGAATACGCTGACTTCTATCACCTCAACGACCATGCCTACGAAATTGCAGCTTGGGATGGCTTTGGAAAGAAGAGCGTTACCAACATGCTGGAAAGCGTAAGAAAGAGTCGTCAGACAGATGGCCGCCATCTGCTCTATGCCCTCAACATTCCTCTCTGCGGAGGCGATGTGGCAAAAAAGCTCATCGAGCGTTATCCGGTAAAAGAACTGATAGAGACCGCCCGCCTCTGCATGTTTGACGATGAGTTTGCCAGCATCGACGGCATCGGACCGGAAAAGAGCGCCAAGTTCATTGGCTGGTTCAAGGACGACACCAACTTCGCCCATGTACAGAATTTGATGAAAGAGCTGGAAATCGTAGAACAGGAACCGGTAGAGAAAGGAAGCGCCTGCGACGGCTTGACCTTCGTAGTAACCGGCGATGTACATCATTATAAGAACCGCAACGAGCTGAAGGCTTACATAGAGAGCCAAGGCGGCAAGGTGACGGGAAGCGTGAGCAAGAGCACCAACTTCCTGATCAACAACGATGCAGCCTCTCAAAGTTCCAAGAACAAGAAAGCGCATGAGCTCAACATCCCTATCATTACAGAAGATGAGTTCGTCGAGAAATTCGGATAAAAAAATCGAGAAATTCGGATAAAAACAAGAAATCCCTTAGGCTTCATATCAAGCCTAAGGGATTTATTGTTTATATAGTTAATCCAGAGAATTAGTGTGCTCCGCAATATTGGCCCATAAAGAGGATACCACCACTCTGTGTGTCCTGAATCATATAGACAAACGGATGGTCGGCATGAAACTCTACATTGCGTATCTCCATAGGAGCCATCGATGTGAGCATAACGGCAGCAGTTACGGCAGCCGCCTTGGTTCCACGCTCGCTTACCTCAATCTTCGCTTTCTGAAGCATCTTGCTTACAAAGAAAGGACCATTGGCAAAATGAGTGAAGTTTGCCTCGTTGGGATTGAACATGGAAGGCGCACCCAAGCCGCTGATAATATCATTGAGCGGCAACTCCTGCTCGATAGTAAACTTAGGCAGCTTCAGGTTCACCATGCATTCCTCCATATTGTTTCCCAGATTCGTAATCTTATCAGCATCCAATCCCTTCATCATGTCCTGGATGCTCTTGCCCTCGTTAGGAAGAAGCACCATCATGCGATAGGTACCGTTGCCGTAAGGAAGGTCGATGGCCTTGAAGGTATCATTCTCTGAATAGAAGAACTTCTTAACCTGATGCATCATCTGCACTTTCTGAATATCACGGGTGTAACCACGGAAGTTGACCACCTTTGTATTGCGTGCATCAAACTTCGACTGCCATGTGCCGTTGAAGAAGATGGCATTCATCAGATAAGAAACAGCCTGAGGATCCACCTGGCTGATAAGCTGCGGAATCATGCCATGGGTCTTCTCCTTGCACCAGCCATTGATACGATTGGTGGTTTTACCCGATGTGAAGTCAAGGCTCTCGATGGCAGCCTGATAATTGTCGCCTACCTTCTTGCTGAATGCACTGTTCACAGAGAAGCTCTTGTTGACAGCGATGAAATTGGCAATCTCCACCTTGGTCTGCTTATCAAGACTACCTGCCGTTTGAAGAATAGCCTTATAGGTTTCATTTAACTCATCAACGCCAACACCTTCGCATCCAATGGCTTTCAATATCTCCTGTTGAGTGTTTCCGTCAGCACCGTTCGCCAACATACCCATCAGATAAGCCACACTCATAGGAGAAACCACCTGTGAAGAATGGCCAGAGATTTTATCGAAAAGACGAAGGGCGAAAGCATTGTTCTTATGGATAATCTCTCGCTGGGAATCAGAAAGAACCAGATAACTATTGTCCAAGTCCCCTTCATTCTTTCCCATATCGTTACTCTTGATTGCATTAGAATCGTCGTTTATCTTCTTGCTGCTAGCGCAGGAAGTCATTGCCATTGCAGCCGTCATCATGAGGGCAGCAGAGGCCATTTTGCTAAAATTACTCTTCTTCATAATCATTCATATTTGTTGATAATCTGTCTATGAAATGCAAGTTTCGACGATTTCTTGCATCAGACAGTCCAAATTTAAGACTCATTAACAGCCTGCTTGTCCGAAGTCCCATAAACAGCCTGCTTGCCTGGCATCACACGCAGATGGTATCTGTTGCCGTCAAACTCCACACGCATCAGACTCTGTGGATTGGCTATCTTTGCCAAATCAAGAGCCACATGGCCCATCGTTCTGCGAAGATTCAGTTCTATGCATGAAACCAGTTCCAGCTGACCTTCCTTGGAGGCAATCATCATATCCACGCCAAAAGGTCCGCTATAGACATCCTTCAGTGCAGGCTCCATAACATCCATAATTCTCTGACGTGCAGCAGAAAGAGTCTCCTCACTCACGTATTGCTTCAAGATATCCAGCTTTTCCTCTTCAGAGCAGAGCAGGTTGCCGGAATAAGCATTCTTGATGGTATCAAACAACGAGAGTCCCAGATAGTTCACCTTGCCATCACGCATTTCGAACTCCATACCGAAGTCTTTCACCTTATTATAATAAGGCTCCACGGTAACGCCACCCTGGTGCGCAATGATGTTGCGGGTCCAGCGTTCAAAGGCAGGATATTCGCCAGCCGTCAGAACCACGCCCTTGCCGCTGCTGCTCCAGGGAGCCTTGACCACAGCCTTGCCCTGCTGCAGCACCAACGCCTTCACCTTCTCATAGGATTCAGCATACACCACGCCCTGCTGCAGATGATGGGCAGCCCATTGCCTGCTGCTTATCGTGCGTACCTTATTTAATGTATCGTCGGTAGGCAACATAATGTCGGGCACGCCCATTCGCTCCAGCTCATGTTTCAGACTCAAGTTCCATCCCCAGGGATGAATGCTGTCAAGAAACTCCGTCTTAAGTGCATGTTCCAACTGAACTTTGGTTATAAACTCAACTTTTTCTGCAAGATGCTCCCCCAAATGACGCACCTTGTCGAGTGCATTGTCGATGTCATCAACAAGCACCCAATCACCCTGATCTGCCCACAAGGCAGGAATAAACGCCAGGTCGCTTCGCAACTGTCTTCCTGCATGAGGTGCGGTGAACTGCTGCAAATTTGCGGCCAAGGCCAAATCGTGTTCCGGATTGAAGATATGTAGTTTCATGCTGCAAAGTTACAAAATAAAGAGGGAAAAATGGCAAAATAAGGGCGGTTTTACGTAGAAAAGTGCTAAATAATGAAAAAAAAGTTAGTTTTTGCTATCTAGAGTTTGCAAATTTAAAATATATTATTACCTTTGCATCGTAAAAACAAAATTGAATCAATATTAAACGCATGGAAGAAGCATTCTTCAGAACACATACATATCTCGTAGAGCATACAGATGCCCCCGTGAGACGCACCTTGATGGATGAAATCGATTGGAACGACCGATTGATTGGAATCAAGGGCACACGAGGTGTCGGCAAGTCGACATTCCTATTGCAGTATGCCAAGGAGCACTTTGGACCTCACGATCGAAAGTGCCTGTTTGTGAATATGAACAACTTCTATTTCCAGAGTAGAGGAATCGCCGACTTTGCCGGCGACTTCGTGAAACAAGGTGGCAGAACATTGCTCATCGACCAGGTGTTCAAGCAGCAGGACTGGAGCAAGGAGCTCCGCAAGTGCTACGACCTGTATCCGGAACTGAAAATCGTATTCACCGGTTCAAGCGTGATGCGACTGAAGGAAGAGAACCCTGAGCTGAACGGCATCGTGAAAAGCTATAACCTGCGCGGCTTCTCGTTCCGCGAGTTCATCAACTTGCAGACGGGCAACAACTTCAAGGCATACGAACTTGACGACATCCTGCGCAATCATGAGCACATCATCAAGCAGATTCTGCCAAAGGTAAGTCCGATGAAATATTTCCAGGACTATCTGCACCATGGTTTCTATCCATTCTTCCTGGAACAGCGTAACTTTACAGAGAATCTACTAAAGACGATGAATATGATGACCGAGGTTGATATCCTCCTCATCAAGCAGATTGAACTGAAGTACCTGCCGAAGATCAAGTCACTCTTCTATCAGCTGGCAGTGGAAGGAGCCAAGGCGCCAAACGTGAGCCAGCTTGCAGACAGTATCAATACCAGTCGTGCCACGGTGATGAACTACATCAAGTATCTGGCAGACGCCCGACTCATCAACATGATTTATCCAGACGGACAGGATTTCCCAAAGAAGCCATCCAAGGTGATGATGCACAACCCGAACCTCATGTACGCCATCTATCCTATCCAGATAGATACACAGGAGGTGATGGAAACGTTCTTCGTCAACTCACTCTGGAAAGACCACAAGGTGCACCAGGGAGGTAAGGATCACTTCTACACGGTAGACGGCAACAGGAAGTTCAGAATCTGCGACGCCCAAGCCACCAACAAGATTCGAAGCAATCCGGACACCATCTATGCCCGCTATAATACGGAGGTGGGAAAGGACAACAAGATTCCATTGTGGCTGTTGGGATTCCTGTACTAAAGAGTAGGATTCCCGTACAAAAGAGTAGGATTCCTGTATTAATGAAACAAAGAAACGAGAATTTATACAAAACATATTTAATATTTTATCTAAAAGTAAAATGGCTAAAGAGAAAAAATTTATCACTTGTGATGGTAACACAGCTGCCGCACACGTAAGCTACATGTTTACTGAGGTTGCTGCTATCTACCCTATTACTCCATCATCACCAATGGCGGAGCATGTAGATGAATGGGCTGCCAAAGGTCGTAAGAACCTTTTCGGTCAGCGAGTTTCTATCCAGGAAATGGAATCAGAGGCTGGTGCTGCCGGTGCAGTTCACGGTTCTCTCCAGGCTGGTGCCTTGACTTCAACTTACACTGCTTCTCAGGGTTTGTTGTTGATGATTCCTAACATGTACAAGATCGCTGGTGAGTTGCTCCCTTGCGTGTTCAACGTATCAGCTCGTACATTGGCTTCTCACTCACTTTGTATCTTCGGTGACCACCAGGACGTAATGGCTTGCCGTCAGACAGGCTTCGCTATGTTCTGCTCTGGTTCTGTTCAGGAGGTTATGGACCTCTCTGCAGTTCCTCACTTGGCTACATTGGAGACAAAGGTTCCTTTCATTAACTTCTTCGACGGTTTCCGTACTTCTCACGAGTACCACAAGATCGAGGAGATGGATATGGAAGACATCCGTCCATTGGTTAAGGAAGAGTTCATCGAGGACTTCCGTAACCGTGCTTTGACTCCTGAGCGTCCTGTTACTCGCGGTACCGCTGAGAACCCAGAGACATTCTTCACTCACCGTGAGGCTTGCAACACTTACTACGATGCAATCCCTGAGGTAGTAGAGAAGTACTGCCAGGAGATGACTAAGATCACTGGTCGTGAGTATCACCTCTTCAACTACTATGGTGCTGAGGATGCTGAGAACATCATCATCCTGATGGGTTCTGCTACAGAGCCAGCTCGCGAGGCTATCGACTACTTGAACAAGCAGGGCAAGAAGGTTGGTATGGTTGCAGTTCACCTCTTCCGTCCATTCTCTGTTGACTTCTTGAAGAAGACTATCCCAGCTACTGTTAAGCGCATCGCTGTTCTCGACCGTACTAAGGAGCCAGGTGCAGAGGGTGAGCCATTGTACCTCGACGTTAAGTCAGCTCTCTACGATGACGAGCGCAAGCCATTGATCGTTGGCGGTCGCTACGGTCTCGGTTCTTCTGATACAACTCCAGCTAAGATTGTTGCTGTATTCAAGAACCTCGAGTTGCCACAGCCAAAGAACCACTTCACTGTAGGTATCGTTGATGACGTTACATTCACTTCTCTCCCAGAAGAGGAGGAAATCCCAATGGGTGGCGACGACTTGTTCGAGGCTAAGTTCTATGGTTTGGGTGCTGACG
>OIXW01000230.1_pt1 | contig 16228 bp, 17 predicted proteins | sample 1587951 | NCBI WGS metagenome assembly OIXW01 (sample SAMN03283239) | human gut metagenome | biome: human-associated habitat; material: feces | host: Homo sapiens | place: Peru | collected 2012
AATGCCCGCAAGGTTGCCAACAAGATTGAGAATGAGCACGATAAGGCTATTGCTTATCATGACACAGTAGCTCCAAAGATGGAGGAAATCCGTTATCAGATTGACAAGTTGGAGTTGACTGTAGCCGATGAGCTCTGGACATTGCCTAAGTATCGTGAGCTTCTCTTCATCAGATAACAAGCAATTTTCTGGTTTAATTATAAGTTATAGTTTTCGTTTAAGAAAAAGAAAACGCAAAAGCTCTAAAAGAGCTACTCTTCATCAGATATAACAAAGAACGATCAATCTATTTCTTTTATTGGTTGTTTAAGTTTGCAGGCTGCATCATTGTGAAATGGTGTAGCCTTTTTAATTGCCTATATATCAATACTTTACAACCAAACTTAATAAAACAAAAACTTGTTGATTTACAGGATTAGTAACACTATAGTAACAATAACCAAATAAAAAGCCCATCTTTGCACTTGTTGGTAACAAAAATACTGCATGGCAATATTGCAAAGATGGGTTTACGATGCAAAGATAATCATTTATTCTTTAACCACCAAATTTTTAAGAGAATATTTAAGAAGTGATTTCTACTTGTCACTACCTACCGGAATACAAAAAATGGTGTCCACCTAATGGACACCACTCAGTTAAACTTAATCGGAATTTATTATATGAATATGTAAAAGAAAAAACTCTCACAAATAAGGGGTGAAACCAACTAATAGTAAACACCCCTTTTTTATGGTGAAGCATAGGAACTCACAATATGGCTAGAATTTAACTTAAAACCCCACACTTGGGGAAAAATATATATGAGAGAGAGTCTTATCACTCCACCTATATTTCATGAAAACCTACCTTACTTCTTCTTTCTTCCTTGGAACTGTCTTTGTATTCTTTCTGTAGGATTCTGAGCTGCTTTTGCACCCAATATCTTCATATTGTTACCAAATTGGTTTCCGTTAGCCTTGCCACCACCATAGGTTATTGAACCATCCTTATGGTATTTCACATAGCCAGCATATTCCCATCGCCCACCTACCAATCTATGCGCCTCGCTCATAATTTACTCCTTTCTTCTTTAACTGATTATTTCAAATTTGTATCTAATACCTCACCTAAAGCAAACCAAAACCAGCAAGAGCGTTCCTTTTCATTTTTAGCTTCCTTTTCAGCCAAAGCTTCATCCCACTCATGGCAGTTGTAGGTTTCTTGCAAAAACTCAATATCTCTTGGAATAAGAGCCATTATCTCATTTGCCGTGCATTCTACATCCATATACCACTTATTAGCATAGTTATGAAAGTGAATTGCCCTTACTATTCTCAAAGGCTCAATAAAACCCTTCTCCAATGCCTGTTGTACTTCTTCATCATCCTTATGCTTATCTAGAAAATCAAGTACTTTCTTATCATAAAGTCGGCTGCTGAACTGGTGTGCACACTGCCTAAAATCCACAGTCTTCTTACCCTCAAGAATCTCTAAAGCATACTTCTTGACCATAACAAGGTCTAGAACCTCAATATCTTCAGCCGTAGGACAATCCGGATAACGCTCTAGAAACTTCATTTTTTCTTCATCCCATGTCATAATATTCATATTTTATATGTTATTTTTTCAACTGCAAAGATACAACTTTTTCCTCTGATTACCAAATATTTAGCAACAAAATATTGATGAGTTTTCCACATTTTTGTTGTAAACTAGAACCTTGCTTTGCTCGCTCACCATTTTTGGTGCATGAACAAAGTTACATTCTAGATGTTATCCTTGGAACACCCATAAAACAATACTCTCAGCCAATTTTATAGCGTGCAAATCAAGAAGTATAAAAGCAAGCCCCGCCCGCTTATTGTCGTGAGTAGCGGACAGGGCTTAGTCACTTGCCCACTAAAGTAGAGAGGTGAGCTTGTGGCAATTCTCCACGCTTGGAGAAGATGGTAAAAGTATAAATTAAATGACAAAACATAGTATATCTTTGGGCTTTGGGGGGCAGTCTAATGGGAGTTTATATTTCTGTCGTGTCCCGCTCACGACCTGCTGCCAAGTAACCTATATATCTTACGCTACCATAGATAACGTCTCTTTGTCAATCTGAATCCACTGACAACCATACTTGCGGAAAAAGATGTCTGAATCGAACCGCTTGCCATCCACGATAATGTAATTACCCTTACACTTAAACTTGTGGTTTCTTGTCAAAGGTACTAACAGATACACCACCATATTTTCTTTGTTAAGCACCAAGGTTAAATCAGTACCTAATACATGTGAAATAGTTTCACGCTCATTGTCGCTCAACACGCCAAACTTCTCGTTGTAGCTCACATAAAGAGCATCCATCAAATTCTTATCCATATCGTTTCTAACTTTAAAATTCTTATATATATGTGCAGTTTAACGTGTGCGCTCACTTATCTAACTCTTAGGCAGCAACCTTGATAAAGTTGAAGAACTTCATTTGTCGCCAAGCCTTTTTCTCAATGTCCCAGTACTTAACACAATCCTTGCAAGCATACCCCTTACCATTTGGGGTATAGTCTATCAAAGACTCCTGCAAAGTGCCAAATGCCTGACGGATTGAGCCATCCACCTTCTGAAAGTAGAACTCAACAACTCTTTTCTTCATTGCCAGCTTCAACTTCAAAACTGCCCAAGCTTGCTTCAAGCACTCTGACCAGCTCATTGTTGCTGATTTCAACTCAAAGGCTCTGTGGGCCATTGCCATCACCTCTCTCATCATATTCTTAAATGAATTAGCCATAATCAACTAAACGGTTTTACGAGTGCCACTCGGCTGCATAGCAGCATCTAATAGTTAAACTTAAAAGCCTTTATCTCTTAAAGACATTGCAAAGATAAGCATTTTCTTTCAAACAACAAAGCAAATACTTTGTTTTTTAGTTTATTTTTAAAGATTTTGCTTTGTTTTTAAATCTATTAACAAAGTAAATACTTTGTTTTACTCGTTTCTTATTATCTTTGCACAAAAATTCAACAGATATGAAACATTTAGATATTAAACGAGCCTTAGATATAAAAGGCTTAACTATTAAAGAACTAGCAGAAAGATTAGGTGTTACTTACAATGGTGCTCGCCTTTTAGTTGTAAATGCACAAACTTTGGCATCTCTTGAAAAGGTAGCCTCAGCAATTGGCATTGACATAACAGACTTATTCTTTTCAGATGAAGAGAATAGCAACAAAGAAGAAAACAAACCTATATCTTTTAGTTGCCCATATTGTGGCAAGCCATTAAACCTACATATAAATAAGTAATATAAGGAACATTCCTTACAAGTATTAATAATTAAAATAATAAGAATATGAAGAAGTTTTTATTTATGTTTGCCCTAATATTCGTTTTGACGATTGGGCTAACATCATGCTCTAACAACGATAATGATGAATACCCAAAGAAAGAGCAAGTTACTACAGAAACGCTAGATAATACTATTTGGTACAGCAAAGGAGTTAGCGGTATTATTGGATTTAAGAGCAACAAAGTAGCTTACCGCACTTATAACTCTTTTGGTGGATTCAATCCAAAGCATATAGGAACGTATTCTGTAAAAGACGGAATCTTGTCCATAAAGCTAGATGGAGAAACAGAAGTTAAGACATTTGATGTTCTTTTTAAAAATAAATCTGAATATTCAGAAAGACTTTTATTCATTTCATTAGATAAAGAAATATATGAAGACTTTCCTTATGGTGAATGTTATGTAGAAGATAATAACCAATGGAAATATTTATTTGAATAAAAAAAAACGGCAACCAAAGCAGATTTGCGTCCGTTCCATAGTCCAACTTTGGTTTGTGGTTGCATCAAGTTAAGAAAGAGGACGGAGCAATTTTGCGCTGTCCTCTTCTTTCAACGAGCTAGAAAACAAGCCCGATGGTTTTCGCCCAAATGGGGGAAAACTATGTAACATCTTGATTTTCAACAATAGCCGATTTTTAGGCTCTCGTACTAACTTTTTGGGGTAACGCTTGATAATCAACGAGAAAGCAATTTTGCGCCCTCGTACTAGCCCAAATCTGGACTCGTTGAAAGTGTTCCTATCAAGTTTATAACTATCTAGTTAAAAACCCCTTGTGGATAACCTGAGCGGAACAATGTTCCTACCCTTAATCGGTTTTTGACAATTCTGTCTAAAACCTACAAAATGGGGTGTCCTCAAAATTGTGGAGACCTCTTTTAATAAACAATAAGGTGAGATTTTTACACCTTTTTAATCGCTGAGGCTACCAAATACACCAATTTTGGGGGATTATCATTTTTAAAGACACCCCTTTTCTATCATCCTTGCAACATCTTCTTAAGTTTGCTAGCAATCAAACGTATATGTCTACTATCTTAGTAATTATTATCTTTTATTCACGCTTATTCGTCAACGCTAAAGGGTTTCCATCCTAGGAACACCTAATACAAACTTTGTTTGGGGCAGTTTTGCCAATTTTGGCAAGTCTAAGGGGTGTAGCCTGTAGCGACACCCATACTTACTGATAAATAATATAGACTAATAGGATTTTTGTATCTTTGCCTATTTTTACCACTTTTTGGTAAATTTGACACCCTTACTATGAATACATTTTCTAGAGATTTGTCCTGCATACGTTTTTCACAACTTTAGGAAAAACCTTGTCATTTGCTTTCAATGGGGTAAATGATGCTTAACCCCTCATCTAATAATTTTATTAAGCGAGCATCTTCTTACTTCTTCATTTGACAAATTTAACAAATGAACCCTCGGGGAAATTTTTCCCTTAGCTACTTTCAAGGTGTGGGCGATGATTTGCGCTTACATACTTCAAGGTGTGGAGGACTTGCATCTGCGCTTAGTGCATTCCACCACACCTTTGTATTACAACCTATCCACCTTGTCTTTGATAGTGCTTAGGTCACGGCTCATTTGCAATATAGGCTTGTTCCAGCCCTCTTGTCGCTCATCAATGGATTCTAAGCGCATAAGACTTTGTGCAAGGATTGTCCTGCCCTCATCCATGGCAACCCATATATTGCCTACATTACTCATAATGGTAGAAACGCTAACCGTTAGCAAGCTATCTCCTTTATCACCTTTCAAGGACACAAGCTGGTCTATCTTCTGATTGATTTCCTTGGCTTGCTCCAAAGTCCCCTCTGTGGCACTTTGTACGGCTGTGAATCTTCCGTTTAGTTCTTCTCCTGTGTCTTGGCTCATTGACTCAAAAGAACCGGAAGAAGCAGACTGAGAAAAATTGTCTTTCCACCCCAAAGCATCCTTTAAAGAATCTCTTTCATCCAAAGCATCCTTAGAGATTGCCATATATTCCTGTTTCAACTTCTCTTGTGCCTTATATAGCTCTTCTTTGGTTAAATTCTTATTCTCAAATGTAGATGAGAAAGTCTTGTACCAGTCTTGCAATCTCTGCTTGTACTTATCAACCATCAAAGAATTAATAATAGCACTTGCCATCTTCTTTTGGAAACTATCAGTAAAATCGGTTAAATCAGAATCCATATTCTCCAACATGCTCTTGAAATCACTCTCAACACTATCAAAAGATATTGAAGTAAGTTTCTCTCGATAGGTATTTTCCAATTGTTCCAGCTGCCTATAATATTCTAGATAAGCATCCATATACTGGCTTGCATTCTTATAGCCATTATCGCCATATTGCTTTATCTTATCGTATTGAGTGGCTGCATAAGCGGCTACGTTAGCCATCTGTTCACTTGTTAAGTTCCAAAAATCTGATGCACCACGTACGGCAACACCAGCAGCCTTACTTACCTTATCCCAATCCTCTGAAGACATAGCATCATTTATCTTCTTGTTGGAAGAATGTTTGCCATCCGTATAAGCCTTATACCAATGCCCACTTGTGTAAGCAGCACCACTTCTATACATTGACTCTTGTGTATTCTTGATTTGGTCTTGTATAGCCTCCTTTTGCTTTTCATAAGACGTGGTTATATCTTGCATGGAACTAGCCTCATCCATCTTGTCTGCCAAAGCATCAATACTTGTTTTCAAGTTATTGTTACTCTCGGATAACCTAGCCAAATCTTTTTCAAGGTTCTTGTCGCTAGAGCCATCACCTAACCAACTAGACAAGCCACCAAAGGTAACTGTATCAAGAATATGGCCCACACCTTCCAAAAGCGAGCCACCGATTTGCTCTACAAACTTTCCGCTTAGAATATTCTTCAAAATACCATTAACGGCATTGAGAATTGTATCTATTACATTTGCTACCAATGAGCCAATACCATCCTTCAGTATATCAAGAATAGATAATATCGCTGATATGATTTGACCGATGGCTCCACCTGATTGCAATTTATCTGCCAACTTTGAAACCGACTTGTTTAAAGTCTTTCCTAGGTCTATTTTAGATAATCCTAGTACCGTGTTGGTCAGTCCCGACATTATGCCGCTTAATGACCCACTACTAAACTCTTTCAATCCAGATGCTACCTCATTCAATCCGTCAAGCGTACCTTGTGAACTTTCCTTATATTCAACCCCTTTAGCTTTAACGGTCTTAACCATTTCCTCAGAAGTCTTCTTTGCACCATCATATATAGCCTTTGCAGAATCCAATGTTTGACTTGCATTCTTAATTTGTGCCTTGTCTCCGGTCTTCAAGGCTTTCTCGTAAGAATCCTGTGCCACTTGCAAGTTATCAAACGCTATCTTTTCCCTAAGTCCAGCCGCTTGCATCTCCTTGAAAGCGTTTCCCAAATCCTCGCTTTGTTTCTTCAGCTTGGAAAGGTTCAAAGTACCCTCATGGTCACCCGTCAATGCACCACGCATCTTGTCGATTGCCTCATAAATTACCTTTTGCTCGGTTGCATCTTTCTTCTTGAAATCATCGCTCTTGGTGTATTCTTTCAAGCCTTGGAACGTTTCCTTCAGCTGCTCTTGCAATGAACCTATCATAGAACCAAACACGCTTTGCCAATCAATCTGAGACTGCAAGGCACTTGTATCTACATCACTTATCGCCTTTGACTTCTCTTTTTCAAGACTAGCCTTTTTGTAGGTATCCGTCTCTAGATTAATCTTCTCATCGTACTCCTTGGCTATTGCATATTTCTTTTCTTGGAACGTACCATAAGCCTTTAAGTAATCAAGCATGGCTTGTGCTTGCTCCTTTTGGGTCTTTCTATTGGACTCTGTTACGGCACTTTCCTCAATGATGGTGTATTGCTTTTCAATCTTCTTGATTGGCTCTTGGTCCAGCATCTTATCATCCCATTGCTGAGGCTTGCCACCTTGTGCCTTAACAATAGCCTCCTTTGCATCAAACTCGGCTTTTTGGCGGTCACGCTCTGCCTTGATAGCGGCTTTCTTCTCCGTTTCTATCTGCTCAATTTCCTTTTCCAATGCCCTTTTGCGCTCGGCTATAACCTTTTCCTCTCCATCCTGCATAGCCTTGATTCTTGCATCGGTCACTTTCTCCTCTATGGATTGCATAGCCTTGGAACGCTCATACTCGTTTTTGTAGATAGCCTCAGCCAACTTACCTTCAGCACTTTCTATGTTGTTTTGCTTGGTTGCATTCTTCTTAGCCTCAGCAGCCGCTTTCTTCTCGGCATTCTTGGCGGCTTTGTCCATACTTCTTTGATTGGATGCCTCCATACGTGTAAGCATTCTTGTGCTTGCTGCCTGTTGTGCTTGTGTGGACAAGACTTCTATATGCAATTCTCTTTCACGTTTGAGATCTGCCAATGATGATGTATGTAAGGCATTACGTTTCTTTTGTAACTCATACAACTCCGTCTGTGCCTTAATCTGGCTATCATACTTTTGTTTCAGCAAAGCCTTTGTTTCTGCAATCGCTTCTTGTTTGGCTTTGCCTGTCAAAGTATAAATTTTCTCTCGCTTTTCCGCTATGGTCTTCTCCAGCTTGGCTTGTTCTTCTTTGGCTTTACCTAATGCAATATTGGCTTGCAAATCTTGCTCGGCTATCTTGGCTGCTTGCTCTGCCTTTGGCAACAAGTCGGACAATGCTTTTCTAATACCACTACCTAGCTTGTCATTTGTAAACATGTCGTAGGCGGTTTTAACACTTCCAACAATACCCTTGATTTGTGTCTGAACAGCCATAATTGCCGTTTTTCCGGCTTTTATCAAGCCATCGCTCACTTGTGAAAGTCCATCGGTGAAAGTGTCCCAATCAAGCTGAAAAATACCTTTTAGGGTTGTTCCAAGACCTTTAAGAAGCGTATAGCCTGTTTTAACGGCACTTACAAAGGTACTTCTGAATGCTAAGCCAAAATCACGTAATGGGCCTTTTGCATCGGCAAAGCAATGATAAAGATAGCTACCTAGCATAACCACAATATCGGTTAAGGATGCAAGCAAAGAACTCATGTATGCAGAAATCTTGGTAAATGCCTTTTGTCCCTCTGCTGACTTTGTAAACCATGCATAAACCGCTTGAAGTCCAACCGCCACGGCTGCAAGAACCGCTCCTATTGGTGTGGCACACATCGCCCACAATGCCTTTGTCATAGCACCGATACTACCAATAACGTTTCCTAATGGCAAAGGTAAGCCATTTAAAGCAGTCTTTAGGTTGCCTATGGATGATTGGAACTTACCTCCACCTGTGGCAAAGTCCAACATTTTATCTTTTGCAGCTCCTATCCGCTCACCAACCGAAGAAAAGGCATTACCCAACCTATCCAAACCAATTTTATCCGACAAGTTAGATAGACTTCCTGAGATAGAACTTCCCACCTCACTAGCCTTGGACTTTATTGCTTCAAACTTGCTAGATATTGTTTCATGTAATGAAGAGAAAGCATCACTAACCTTTTGCTTGATTAGCTGAGCCTCATCAATGATATTTCCAAAGAAACTACCCCCTTTCTCCGTCATGCTTAACGATGATTGAACATCAGCCAAACCACGCATAGCATTCTTTGCATTCTCGCTTTGTTGTTGCAAGCCAACAAGGTTATTTTTGGCTGCATTCAATTCATTGCTAAGGACGTTGATTTGTTCTGATATAGCTTGTACGGCTGCTGAATTGTTTGTTGCTTGTGCCGCTTGCAATTGCTCTTGTAATGTAGCCAACTGATTTTCCAAACCAACTATAGCCTCTTTTTGAAGTTCTATGGCGGCATTTGATTGTCCACTTGCATAGTTGAGGCTTTCAGCGTATTGGCTTGCTTTCTCCTTTAGCTCATCAAATACCCTACCATAAGACGAGGAGTCCATTTCACTTGAACTAAGTCTCAATGAAGCGGACATTGTATCAATTTCTTGCTTCAATTGCTCAGCCCATGCGGAATTGCTTTGTGAAGATTGGCTCAACTCATTTATACTATCCTTTACTCCGGAAATAGCCAACTTTTGGGACTCAAACTTTTGATTCAAGCCATCAATGTTATACAATGAAGTCTTCCACTCCTCAATCTTGGCGGTTATTGCGGTGAACTCATTGGACTCCGCTTTTGTGACTTCTGCTTGTGCCTTTTGCTCTTCATTTAAGTTAGCCAATTGCAATTTAGCTCTTTGTAACTCAATTTGATAAGATTGCAATGCCCTTGTTTGCTCATCTACTTCTTGCTTGGAACTAGTGATAGCTGCATCTATGTTGCCCGTGGTCTTCTCACCATACTTCTTAGCGTTAGCCTCCTTTTGTGCCGTCAAGTCCGCTACATCATTCTTTGCAAATTGTATGCTTTCCTTAGTATCGACTATCTTTTGCTGCAAATCGGAAATCCTTTGCTTGATAGCTGCAATCTGGTCTTCATAGCTTTTGAAAGGTTGCCCATCTTGAAGACTTTGAGAAACGTTCTTTAAAGCTGTAGCCTCAGCATTCACCTGTTCTACAACCTTTGTGTGGGCTGTAGCCTCATCATTGGTTGCCTTTGTGCTTTCCACAATGTCGGAGAGGATGCCTTTTCTTCTTGTTGATGTTTCCGCTTCTGAAATTGTGCCTTGAAGTTCTACGTTTGCCTTTTGTGCAGCTGAAACCAAATCATTATATAGCTTTTCAAGTTCCTTCAACGAGAAAATCTTATCCGAGATTGCATGTGAAAGGCTGGCACCTGCCTCAGCATCTAGGTTTCCGCTTGATAACTTGGATTGCATCTTATCTACTTCAGAAGAAACCTCACCAATCTTGGTCTTTGTCGATTGAGCCTTGTCGTTGAAGACTTGAACCAAATTGTTTAGGAATGACAATTTATCTCCATTCTTCTCAATTGCAAAGCGATAAAGACTAAGATTTTCCGTTAATTTCTTTACCGTCTCACTTTGGGCTTGATAGGCTTTTTCAAGCGATTCCACAACATCTTTAGGTGTGTCCCTTTTGGTCTTCAATAGTTCTTCTCTAAGCCTTGCCAACTCTTGACGTGCCTTAACCACCTCGTCAAATCGGGCTTGAACGTTGAATGTTATTTCTGCCATAGTTTTCTCTATATTTGTTAGCAATGTGAATAAGTTGGACTTACCCACATTGGATTATTACTCTCACTCATCACGCACGCACCTGCATGCATGCACGCACCTGCGCGCGAGTCTATTTGATACAAGAAATTGCTTTTGGTTCTAACTCAACTCTTCCTTTCTCATTGTATTGAATCAAGCAATCATAGCAATATATTGTCTTATTTCCTATTGCATGAGGCTGGACTCGTCCCAATTGGTTCTTTGCCAGATACTTCTCCAACTTGCTGATGTCTGAAACAATCTTCTGAGCCATTTCCCACGCCTTCTGTCTTGGCTCTGAGTCCAACGACAAACGATAGGCATCCATAGCCTTTTCAAAATCATCCACATCTAGCTTTGCACGTCCATTCACGATAATGATGTAAGAATTATCACAATCAAGGCTTCTTGTCTGCGACTCATATTCTTGCATCATAGGCTCTAATCGCTCTGATATGGTCGTTCTAACAACCAACTTAACTGCCACGTCTTGTGGGCAAAGCAAGTTATGTGTCACAATCTCAAACAAATCATTTGGATTGTTCATAAATGCCATAATTTCCTTGTCAGAAAGAATACACCCCAACTGCTCTAGCAAGCCATCCAACATTTCATTGATAGCACCTACTTTCTTGCAAATTGCTTGTCTTTTCTTGTTAATGTACTCGGTATTTTCATACAATATCTTATCCATAATCTTAATTTTATAAACTTGAACTATTAACGATGTCTAATGCAACCTTATCTATGTCGATTGCTTCCAACTCACTTTCCTCTTTCTTTGGTGGAATCGAACTGGCTTGCATAGCCTCTTTCTCTTCTTACGATAGTTCAACCTCTTCAACCAATTGTCTAAACTCTAAATTATCCATTTGCCTCGTTTATTATAGAATAACACATTTGCTTTAAATTTGTAAATATTTTGCGCTTCACGTCTATTGAAATTAGCCTCAACGTTTGCAGCCCTTCATGTCTCCTTTTTACTTTGCTTTTCCAACAACTTTTCAATCTCCTTGCAATGCAAGACTGCTGATAGTTGGAACACCGTGTCTCGTGATAAGTCTGCTGCAATATACTTGCTTGCATCCTTTAAATCTTGAAAGACAACCTTTAATCTACGACCATTATCAAATGGTCTTAAAATGACCTTTTTGTCTTTTTGAATCTCAGTTATATCCATTGTACTCTATTTTTATTGTTGTTACCAAATTTTGTCCTTTTGAGACACTTACTATGAACACATTTTTGATAATTCAGTAATTCATTATCGTGTTACGTATGCAATCATCTAGCTCTTTTCCGTCCTCATCTGTGATTAGGAAATCGGCATTTGATGATAATTCTTTCAAGCCATTTCTCACACGGGTATAATACTTCCTATCTTTGAAAACATTCATAGCTTTTAGTTCTTCTATATAATCAGCTATCTCGTTTTTGTCTTGTCTGCTCATCATTCTTGCTATGAAAGCATTTATGGCATCCTTTGGGCTTTTGATTTCATTCTTAATCTCTGTTCTCATTGTCTTGTGTTTTGAAATTGCAAAATATTCATCACCCCACATCTTCAACAACTTCTTGAAGAAAGTTTTATCCGATAGCGTTGAGGCTTTCACTTCTTCCACCCCGATTTGTCTAGCCAAACAACCATTTAAGCGCATCTCATATTTTAGCAAGTTGGCATTGCCAAACCCTGGTGGAATCTCCAAACCTTTGCTCTTTGCATCTGCCAGCTTATCATAGAATGATAGAACTTGCCTTTGAGCATACCTTTTCGTTTTGGCTGTGCCTTGGTAATACAAAGCGTTTGGACTTCCTTGTATTCTTATCCTCTTTGGCATGTCGCCCAACTTATCAAGATACGTTCTAACAGGTTTAATCATAGGAAATTGTGTTCCAAATTCCAAACTTGTTACATTGGCTTCACTCATATCAAGATGTAAGCAATCTGAAAGTTTCTCTATAGCATCTTTTGTCGAGTAATGACTCAACGGCCATATATTGCTAGGATAAAAGAACCTTGACAGACTGCCACCGACCACATAACCGCCTACAAATTGAGTTACTTTCAATCCATCTACAAACCCATAAATGCTAATTTCACCTGTACTAGATGTCTTTTCACCTACGCTTTCTAAGTATTGGCTAATATCGGGCATGTCTCTACATCTTGGTAGGAACATTCTTACTTTATCATACATACTCACCTCCTTAGCCAATTGTTACAGAATCACGTCTCAGCACATTCAGAACCTCATCAAAGCCGCCAGCCGATAATTGCTTGCAATAACTTCCTGCCAAAACCTTTGCGCCTTGTAGCACAATCATTTCAATATAATCTGGTCTTTGTTGCTCGGCTGGTGTTGGTGCTTCTTTGTCTTGGTGGACTATGAACAAAAAGCCATCATCTTTGCATGGATAGAAAGGATTTGGCTTGTTCTTGCTTGAATAAGTCGGCGTGCTTGGTGGAAATCCAAAGGCGAATCCCGACAACTTGCCATTAATAAAATAGTCTTTCAAACCTGTTAGGTTCAAACTTGCCTTTGCTTGAAGGTGCATTTGTGGGCAATCGCTTGATTGAGTTTCACGCTTTGGCAACAAATACATTGAAACCATACTATCTCTGCCCTTTAACCCATCCATAGGCGAATAGTCTCCCCACATACGTGTTAATACGTATTTTGGCGATTTTCCACTCTTAGGATTGTAATCAAGTCGCCCATAAAACTTTATAGTTGGTTGTATCATTGCTAATCTCCTTCCTCTTTAAGTTCCTCAACTTCATCACAATAACACCTGTAATCGCTTATAAATTCTTCCATTTCAAACATCATTAGCTTAGATGCAAAAGGATTGTTACCATCTGCAATATCCTCAAAGATAGCATCGATTACAGGTTTCATATCCACTTTCATACTATTAGGCATGTCGGATAGAATATAACCAAGGATGCCGTAAGCCACGATTACATCATAAAACCATGCTTTGTAATCATCATCCTTATCCTTAATAATATTCAACCACTCGGGCTTAAAAATAAAACCATCGCCACTTTCAAAAGCATTCTTCTTGCAATAGTCTGCAAATTCGTTTCTTTTCATAATACTCATATAAAAACCTCCATTACAATTTTAATGTTTTACACAATAACTAGCAGCTTGTGATTCCAATTCATACTTTGAAGCGATTCTATTAGAACCCAACCACTCATCAATATCACTTTTTAAGAAGAAAGCTAGCTTACCACAAGGTTTGCTGTACGGAAAAGCATGCTCTCTCATCTTAGCGTAAACCTGTGCCTTGGACATTCCAATATAATTACACAGGTCTTCAACATTCAAGTAATTCTTTGCTTGAAGCAATGTGTATTTCTTAATTTGCTCCAGCTTATCAAGTACTTCCTTATCCATATTTCTCTTTATTTAAATTCAACATCAAACAATGAACGTTCTTGTTTCCGCTTGCAAAAGTACTACAAAATATGGACTTACGAATAAACAAAAAACTGCTTACTTGTAGCAGTTAAAGCCCACAAGTAAGCAATATATTAAATTTCAGTTAAGTTTAAATGTGTAAAATGAAAGACTTTTTTGTTTTTGAAATATAGATGTTGGCAGAAAATAACATTCTTTAAGTTTACAGTCCTATTCTATCTATTTCTCCTGTAATAAATGCTTGTAGTTCTTTCCACCTTTTTTGTATCATACTATAAGTTCCATAGTATGCTTCAGCTTTATCTTTAATCGCCTCTAATATTTTGATACGCCTAGGCTGAAGCTCTTCACTACACACTTTATAATATGTGTTTCTTAAATCCGATTTCAAACCAAACACATCACTCCATATATCTCGGAATGTCAAAGATAATTTGTATTTATACTCAACAATCGACTTACCATTTGTATCTTTTCCAACCCACAATCCTCCACCAATGCACATATTTGCAAAAATAGCCAACATTTGCTTTGATTCTTTCCATTTTAGATGTATATCACTAGAACATAGTGCATACTCTTCCACATCAACAGAGAAATAATCTTCACTTTTAATTTCCCTTTTAGCCATTTCTACATCATTTCCATTATAAGTACATAAGGTTTTACCCTTGTAACGTATTTCAACATTAGAAAGTATGTCACCCTCTACCACGCCCACGCTCTTAGCTGCCAATAGCAACATAATGGTAGGAACAATCCTCTCTCTTCCGTAATAGTATTCAATTTTTTCATAAAATGTTTTATAGCCGAGGAGACAACCCTTCCCGCCTTTACTTGCTTTTTTACCAATGCCAAAAAACACTTTGTTTTCTTCTTCACTCATAATAAATTATTTAGTAGGTCCACAGCCGATTTTTTCTTGGAATCCACCACATCGGCATAAATTTGAGTTGTTCTAAGATTTTGGTGTCCTAGAAGTTTACTCGTTGTGTAGATGTCCGCTCCTTTGGTCAGCAACGATGTAGCAAACGTGTGCCTAGCGATGTGGAATGACACTTTCTTTTCAACACCAGCAGCCTTACCCCATTGCTGAAGGATATAATTAATGCTAAAATAGTTTGGCAAATCAAATACCAAATCAGAATCCTCAGCGTCTCCCCTTGTTGGCATCCACTTTAAAGCAGCATCAGACAATGGGATTGTTATACTATGCTTTGTCTTTACCATTTGCTTAACAACAAACAGACGGTCTTCTCTACTTTCAATATCACCCCACACCAAGGAACGCACATCACTTACACGTAGTCCACAAAAGCAAGCGAACAGAAAGGCACTCTTTACCATATCATTCTTACAAGGTGTAGCCACTAACTTCAAGACCTCTTCTCTTTCTAAGTATCCTCTAGTTTCCTTTTCTGCCCTTATTGGTTTTTTATCCTCCTTGCTCAATTTAGTTGCAGGATTTACACTTAGGAAATTATCCCTTACAGCTTCATTCAAAGCAGTAACAAATGTATTATAATAAAGTTGTGCCGTACTCTTCGCCATTGGCTTCTCGTAATGTTCACACCATTTGGGATTATCATTTCCTATAGTCTTTGCACTTGCAAGATACAAAAGAAACTTTTGACAAAAAGCCTTATCAACATCTAACAAGTATTTTTTGCCTGCTCCAAACTTCTCTATATGCAGAATCACATTATTAATTGTAGTTATATTGCTTTTGCTTCGTCCTAACTCAACTTTCTTTTCAGCAAATGCCCTTAGCCAATCCACAAGCAAAAGTTTCTTGGACTTATTTACATTCACTATGCCCAATCGTCCACAATTCAAATCATCTTCCAGCTTCTGCCTTGCAGCTTCTGCAAGATTTCTTATCTCACGATTACGCTTTCTTATTTCAGCTCTTTTTTCAACGCTACCTCGCTCGGGTTCTATATACAATCTTAAAAATTTATAGGAATGCTTATGGTTGTTATCTTCATCTGGGTTATACATATCCAAATAAAGAGAACACCCACCATTAGACCTTTTCTTCTCACGTAGGATTACGTTTCTCTTATCACTTTTATTTCTTGCCATATTAGTGTTATTTTTGTTACCGATGCAAAGATACAACAATTTATTGAATATCAGCACTTATGAAAAGTTAAGTAACACTAAAAGTAACAATAAAAACACCAAAATAGTAATATAATATATAAATATCGCTTTTTAAAAACGGCAAAAACACACATAAATAATTGATTTTCACTATACTTTATAGCATAAACCAAAAACCGTGCATATTAGTTGTTTAAGTTTGCGCAGAGTGTGGTTGTGAAATCACGCTCCGCTTTTTTATATTCCTGATTTACATACCCT
>OIXW01000231.1_pt1 | contig 16215 bp, 15 predicted proteins | sample 1587951 | NCBI WGS metagenome assembly OIXW01 (sample SAMN03283239) | human gut metagenome | biome: human-associated habitat; material: feces | host: Homo sapiens | place: Peru | collected 2012
AGAAAAGTGTAGACTGTGTAAAGGTGATGAATCCGGAAAAAACAGCATCAGTATATGATATGAAGTTTCAGAAAAAGTGGCTTGATACCTGTGATGAAGCAGAGAAGATTATAGTTGGTAAATGTGCATTTAAAGCATTTAATGTGACTAATAGTGTGTGCAGCATTCTTGCAATTATTCTTGCTATCAGTGCACTTATGTTTGGTATTGGTTTCTTTCCATCATTTATTGTATGTCTGATATGGATAATTAATGTATCAATATATTGCAAGGAATGTCTGAAATATTCAAAATCTGGTAATAAGATTATGTAAAAATCCGGAATTGTTTTGATTTTTGATGAGTTACAGCCAGGAGACCTTATATGAATATACAAGGAAAGGACAGATATATGCAAAATACATGGTATATATGGTTGGTGGTGCTTGCGTGGATATTCTTGCTTTACCTACTTCGTAAGAGAAGACGAAAATCCGCAGCTATCAGACATGTAAAATACAGAAAAAATTCAGAGCAAAGAAGAAAGGATATTGCAATCATGAAAGAATTGTTAAGTCGATTTATGGAAAAAGATGTATATATTAAATTATTGGATGGACATGCGGACGGCGTGGTCAAAGTCTGATACGCACAGTGTCAGTGGCTTTACGCCGCCCTTGAAGTACGGTCCAACCGGAGTGGCAAATACACGGAACTGATAGTCAGTAGCTGGTTTTACACCGATTACAGGATTGATTCCGAACATATAAGGTCTGATATAAAGTGTTGCTCCTGTTCCGTAAGGTGGAACGTAAGCTTCATTTGCCTTTACTGTCTGAACAATAGCATCAACAAATTTATCTTCCGGGAAAGGCGGCATCTCAAGACGTTTCGCTGAGTCGACCATTCGCTTCGCATTGAGGTCCGGACGGAAAGTGACAATGTGTCCATCCTCTGTTGTGTAAGCCTTCATTCCTTCAAATACTGTCTGTGCATACTGAAGAACTCCGGCACATTCATTCATGACGATGTTAGGATCTTCTGTGAGACCACCTTCATCCCATGCTCCATCTTTATAATTAGCTACAAAACGCTTATCTGTAGGGATATATCCGAATCCGATATTTTCCCAGTCAATGTTTTTTTTCTCCATTGTAGTAAATCCTCCATTCCTTTATGCGGCGAAAGACCGTATGATTTCTAATTAACGCTATTATAATACCGTCAATTGAAAAAATCAAGAGTGCGCTCTGTTTTTGAAAATGTTTTTACGGACATGTAATAGTCAGAATCTAAATCCTGCAACTAAATAGTTACAATAACTGTCTGATATCCGGCACGCTTCAACCGGCGTTCCATTTTTACAGCTTCGTCAAGCGTATCATATTCTCCGACCGTTACCCGGAATAAACCATCCCCTTCTGTCAAGACAGCAGGAAAATTCATTTCGGTTAATTCATTCAGGAGTCGTCGGGCATATTGTTCACTGCGGAAAGCCCCGGTCTGCACTGCATAGTGAGGGAGAGAAGAATCACTGCTGATTTCTCCGTTTTCTTCTAATGTATCAAGGATTCCCTCAGCAATCGCAAGCGCAATATCATCAAAGTTATCATCAAAGAGCCGGTTATCAGTGTCAGAGTTGATAAATCCGACCTCTACCAGAACCGCCGGCATCTGTGTACGGCGCAGAACGACCAGACCGGGGCGCTCTTTTACGCCGAGATTGATGAAGCCGAGAGCTTCCAGGCCTTCATTAATATTTTGAGCCATTGTGTACTTCAGACCGGATTTGTTGTAAACTAGAGATTCTACGCCGGATACGGTATTATCTGTTGGATAAGAATTACGGTGAATAGACAGAAAGAAGTCTGCACCGGCTGCATTTGCTTCCAATGCTTTCTGATAGGGAGATTCATAAATGTCTGTTGTGCGTGTATAGAGTACATCAATCCCATGTTCCTGCAGCAGTTCTCCAATGGCAAGCGTTAAAGATAAGGTGTCATCCTTTTCCCGGCGGCCGTTATAGACAGCTCCGGGGTCACGACCGCCATGACCTGCATCAAGCATGATAGAATAAGACATATAATCACCTCATTATTTTGTGCTTCTATATATTATATGAAAGTACGCATTGCCTGTGAAACGTCAAAAAATGCCGGCTGCGATAATGCAGCCGACATTTCAAAAAGTTCTATTCATGTGAGTGTTTGTCAGTTTCAGAAGGATCTGAATTCTCTTCATCCGCTTCTTCCTCTGTATCTGCTCTTTCAGGAAGATAAACATGTACCGTTTCTACGCGGTTCTTATCCAACTTCTCGACCACCAGACGAATTCCATCTTCAGTGACAACTTCATCACCCATCTGAGGTAAACGGTCCAGATGTTCGATGATCAGTCCTCCGAGAGAATCATAATCTTCAGAGTTAAGTTCTGTATGTAAGTGATCGTTCACATCATCCAGACTCATGGAACCTTCGATAATATATTCATGATCAGAAATCTCTTTGATCAGTTCATCTTCATTCTCATCATATTCATCATGGATCTCACCAACAATCTCTTCCAGAATATCTTCCAAAGTGATGAGTCCTGCCATCTCACCGTACTCATCCAGAACAATTGCAATATTAAAAGTAGAATCTCTCATCTCTACAAGAAGTTCAGAGATATCTTTGAACTCATAAGTGAAATGAGGTTTTCTTAAGAAATCCCGGATATTGAACGGTGTATCATGATCGTAAAGAAGCAGATCCTTCATGTTAATAATACCGACAACATTATCCTGTGTCTCTTCGTAAACAGGAAGTCTTGTGAATTTGTCTTCACGGAAAATATCAATCAATTCATCGAAGGTACTATTGACATCAGCAAATGTAACATGTACGCGAGGAACCATAATGTCTTTCGCCTTGGCATCGCCGAGATCGAATACATTGTAGATCATCTCTTTTTCATCAGACTCGATTACCCCATCTTCATGGCTGACATCCACAATGGTACGAAGTTCTTCTTCTGTCATAGCTTTATTCGCCGCATCCGGATCTACGCGAAGGATCAGCATGATTCCGCGGGAAAACAAGTTAATGATGAAAATGACAGGAGTCATGACCGTCATGAAAAACTTGATGACCGGAATATAGCGAAGCGTAAGCTTCTCAGCGTTGATCGTTGCATAATTCTTCGGTGTAATCTCTCCAAATACAAGGATTGCCACTGTCAGAATCAGTGTAGCAATGCTGACCATGTATCCACCAAATGAATAGGCAAGGGTTGTAGCAAGAGAAGATGCTGAAACATTCACAATGTTATTACCAATCAGGATCGCACTGAGCATCTTCGCTGTGTGATTCTCTGTGATATCAAGAGCCAAAGCTGCCCGCTTGTTCCCACCGTCTGCGAGAGAGCGGAGTTTAATTTTATTCACTGACATCAGCGCAGTCTCGGTTGATGAAAAAAATGATGAAAACAATAGTAAAATTAACAGTATAATTAATAGGTACGTGTCACCTGCGTCCACTTTAAATATTCACTCCTTTGATTAAAAAATGTGCCTCCAAAGAGGCTTGGTTAATTTTAGATATACGCATTCATTATACATGGTTTATTAGTGTTTGGCAAGGCAATATACTTTACTTTATGAAGTGGGTGGTGTATGATGTTGATGACTGATAAGAATATTTAATACTATTATATAGAAGAAACGGAGTATAGATATGGAATTGTACAATAGATTGTGCACTATTACAAAACAGGAAAATGTATTAAAAGATGAGCCGATGAAGAAACATACGACATTTCGTATTGGTGGTCCGGCAGATTATTTCGTGACACCTGAATCAAAGGAAGAGATCCAGGCAATCGTTGAGTTATGCAAAAAAGAGGAAATCCCATATTCCGTGATCGGAAACGGAAGTAATCTTCTTGTTGGAGATAAGGGATATCGTGGCGTAATCCTTCAGATTTTTAAGAAAATGAATCAGATTCGTGTAGAAGGCAATAAGATTCATGCCGGTGCAGGTGCACTCCTGTCGAAGATCGCGGCAACAGCACTGTCAGAATCTCTGACAGGTTTTGAATTTGCTGCCGGGATTCCGGGAACATTAGGCGGAGCCGTTCGCATGAATGCGGGTGCATACGGCGGAGAGATGAAGCAGGTACTTGAGAGTGTGGCAGTGATGACAGCAGATGGAGAATTTCTCACGATCCCAGTAGAAGAGATGGGACTTGCTTACCGGACAAGTGTGGTAGAACAGAAGAATTATATTGTTCTTGAAGCAGTGATTTCTCTTGAAAAAGGAAATCCGGAGAAGATCAAAGAAGTGATGGATGATCTGAAAGAAAAAAGAGTGACAAAGCAGCCATTAGAGTATGCAAGTGCAGGAAGTACATTTAAGCGTCCGGAAGGATATTTCGCAGGAAAACTGATTGAAGATGCAGGACTTCGCGGATTCAGGGTCGGAGATGCACAGGTGTCGGAAAAGCATTGCGGTTTCGTAATCAACAGAGGGAATGCAAGCGCAGCAGAGGTTATGGAACTGATACGTCAGGTAGAAGATAAAGTAGAAGAAAATTCAGGAGTCCGACTGGAAGCGGAAGTAAGAAGAATAGGAGAGTTTTGATATGCGTTTTGTTATCGTAACAGGGATGTCAGGAGCGGGAAAATCAACAGCACTTAAGATGCTTGAGGATATGGGATATTTCTGTGTGGACAATCTGCCGATCGCAATGTTTCCTGGATTTGTGCAGATGATTGAGAATTCAGAAACTTCAATGAAGAAAGTGGCATTGGGAGTCGATGTGCGAAGCGGACAGGATATTTCTGGATTAGAGAAAGACCTTGAGCAAATGGATGAAAAGGGAATCAAATATGAGATTCTGTTCCTGGACGCAAAGGATTCTGTACTTGTAAAACGATACAAAGAAACGAGAAGACAGCACCCTCTGAGCGGGTCGGGACGTGTGGATACCGGTATTGCGAAAGAACGTGAGAAGACCGCATTTTTGAAAATGAAGGCAACGTATATTCTTGATACAAGTAAGATGCTGACAAGAGAACTGAAGATTGAACTTGAGAAGATTTTTGTGAAAGGTGAAAGTTTTTGCAACCTCTATATCACAGTAATGTCCTTTGGTTTTAAATACGGAATTCCGCAGGACGCAGACCTCGTATTTGATGTGCGTTTCCTTCCGAATCCGTACTATATTGATACATTGAAAGAAAAAACAGGAAATGATCCGGAAGTCCAGGATTATGTCATGCAGAATGATAAGGGACCGATTTTCCTTGAAAAATTAAAAGACATGGTTGAATTTCTGATTCCAAATTATATTTTGGAGGGAAAAAACCAGCTTGTGATCGCAATTGGATGTACTGGCGGAAAGCATAGATCTGTAACGCTGGCGAATGCGTTATATCACACGCTTGAGACAGAGGAAAGTTATGGCGTCCGTATTGAACATCGTGATATTGGGAAGGATAGTATCACAAAGAGAAAGTAAAAGGTGGAAAATATGTCATTTTCTGGAAAAGTGAAGGAAGAGCTTGCAGGGAACATTAGTTCAGCCAGACATTGCCAGATTGCGGAACTGACGGCTTTTATTGGCATGTGCGGAACGGTTGTAATCAATAGTTTTGACCGGTGCAGTATCAAGATTCGTACAGAAAACATTTTAGTTGCAAGAAAGGTCTTTACATTAATAGAAAAAACATTTAATATAAGGAGTGATATTTCCGTTCGGAGAAATATAAAGAAGCAGACAGAGACCTATTCTGTTATCGTAAAAAAGCATGAAGATGCGATACGTATCTTACAGGCTACGAAGATGATAGGGGAACAGCAGGAGAATGCGGAAGAGTTGCATGCCGTGAATCCGATGATTGTCCAACAGGTTTGTTGTCGAAGAGCATTTCTCCGCGGAACGTTTCAGGCGTCCGGATCTATGAGTGATCCGAACAAGGCATATCATTTTGAGATTGTCTGTTCCACAGAAGAGATGGCACATCAGATCTGTGATCTGATCTGCAGTTTTTCTATGGACGCGAAGATCGTGCTCAGAAAGAAGTCGTATGTTGTTTACCTGAAAGAAGGAGCACAGATAGTAGATATTCTGAATATCATGGAGGCACATGTCTCATTAATGGAACTTGAGAATGTAAGAATTCTCAAGGAGATGAGAAATTCAGTGAACAGAAAAGTGAATTGTGAAACTGCCAATATTAATAAAACAGTATCAGCAGCAGTGAAACAGCTGGAAGATATTACATATTTGAGAGATCAGATAGGATTTGAGAATATACCGAAAGGATTAGTCGAGGCCGCTCTTGCCCGCCTCGAGCATCCGGAAGCAACACTGAAGGAACTGGGAGAATCCCTGAATCCTCCGGTTGGAAAATCGGGTATCAACCACAGACTGCGTAAGCTGAGTGAGATGGCAGACAAAGTTCGGCAAGAACAAGGAGGATTATTATGATTAAAACATCTGTTGTAGTGAAAGCGGACCCAGGGTTTGATGGACGGCCGATCGCCCTTCTCGTACAGGAAGCCAGCCAGTATGCGAGCAAAGTGTACATTCAGGTAGCCGAGAAGAACATCAATGCAAAGAGTATTATGGGTATGATGAGTCTGAATCTGATCGGAGGCGAGGAGATTACCGTTGTGACAGACGGCGAGGACGAGCAGAAAGCAGCGGAAGGCATTAAGACATTCTTTGCTAACGTATAATAACAATAAGATGGTAATTGAAGTCACAGAGAGATAACCATGTGATTACAAATGAATATAGAGGGGCTGTACTTTGAAGAGGAGTACAGCCATCTTTTTCTATGGGGGAGAGTTTGCAGCTGATGTGAACACAAATGATTTTTGAATAAGGAGGTATTTGTTTATGAAAAGAATGCTATTTGTTTACAATCCGAATTCAGGAATGGGACTTCTGAAGCCGAAACTTTCAGATGTGATCGACACTTTTGTGAAGGGCGGATATGAGGTGACGGTTTATCCTACACAAAGAAGTCAGGATGCTGTAAGAAAAGTCAGTGAGTACAAAGAAGAATATGATCTCGTGGCATGTAGTGGCGGAGATGGTACATTGGATGAAGTCGTGACCGGTATGATGATGCGAGAAAATAAGACGCCAATCGGATATATTCCGGCCGGAACAACGAATGATTTTGCAAGTAGTCTGCATATTTCCAAGAATATGCTGGAGGCCGCAGATACAATTGTAACAGGAACACCATTTTCCTTTGATATCGGTCAGTTTAACGATGACTACTTCGTATATATTGCAGCCTTTGGCATTTTCACAGACGTGTCATATGAGACGAAGCAGAGCATGAAGAATATTCTTGGTCATATGGCTTATATTCTGGAAGGAACCAAGAGACTGTTCAATATTCCGTCTTATAAGATCAAAGTCATACATGACGGAGAGACGATTGAAGATGAGTTTATCTTTGGAATGGTGACAAATTCACGCTCTGTAGGAGGATTCAAAAGAATCACAGGAGAAAATGTTATTTTTGATGATGGTGTTTTTGAGGTGACACTCTTTAAAACACCAAAGAATCCAGTCGAGTTGAACGAACTGCTTGGGGCAATTGTGATGCGTCAGATTAATTCAGACAGAATATACTCCTTCAAGAGTGGTGAAGTCCGTTTTGAATCTGTTGAGGCAATTCCATGGACGCTGGATGGAGAATACGGCGGTACTCATGAAGAAGTTGTAATTAAGAATAAAAATCAGGCACTTCAGATTATGGTTAAGGAAGAAGCCGTAGAAGATCTGAGTGAACAGTTGGTGGAAGTAGAGGAAGTCTGAACACATAATCTGAAATATTTTCAGTGATATTTTAGAAAATCACCCCTTTTTTGAATTTGAAGCTTGTTGAACAATCGCCGCAAACCGCGTAAAATCAATGGAAAACGGCAATTTGAAAGAAAAATAATAATTTTTTGAAAAAAATTAAAAAAAGGGGTTGCATTTTCTGAAAGCCTGGTATATAATAACTATTGTCTTGTGGCGGTAACAAAAAAGACACAGACGAAAATGAATAAGGCTCCGTGGTCAAGCGGTCAAGACGCTAGCCTCTCACGCTGGAATCAGGGGTTCGATTCCCCTCGGAGTCACTGAAAGAAGCTCGTATTTACGAGCTTTTTTTGTGCTTCGAAAATCTTTTAGTAAATCATGGCCAATCATTTTATTAGAAATATTCCTAGCACAAGTGATAGTGTAATCTTGCTGTTTTTCCAGTATTATAAATAAAAAGTAATGTTGATAAAATGGGGAAAATTGAAGGGAGGATTGCATATGGGTCATAAATCAAACGAAACAAAGGAATTTAGAAATACCATAATCGCAATGATCGTATTAGTGATTTTAGGACTTCTTATGTTAATCACAGGCGGAAACAGGCTTATGTCTAAATTTGCATATAGCCGCTCGAAAGATGTCCGGAAGGTCACAGCATATGTTGAAGATTATGAATACATTTCTGACTCTGATGATGATTACGATACATATAAGGTAAAGGTTTCATATGTAGTGGATGGAAAGACCTATAAAGGAAACGATACGCTTTATCATGATACTTCTTACATCGGGGAAGAAATTACAGAGGAAGTCTATTTGACATCACAGGGAGACTACAAATTAAGAGGCGACAGTGATCCATTTACATTCCTTTTTGCTTGCATACTTATTCCTGTGGGCGTTTGGTGTATTAAGGATCTGTTTGAAAAAAGGAATGCGAGGTGATCAAATGAAGTTTTCCTTGGGAGATTCAATATTTTTTGCATTTTTGTGGGCAAGTGTGTGGGCCGGAGCCCTCACCTGCTATGTTTTGGATTGGAAAGTTGAATGGATGCAGCCAAAACTGTGGTTTCTTTACGTCAAGAAAAAATTAAATAAATCAAAGTCGATCTTTTTCAAAGCAACGAAGATTTCTCAAAAGGTACTTAACCCTTTTGAAACAGTATTATCTGCATTAGAAGACGGTAATATTCAAAATTCTTCGGTGAACATAGGTCAGTCATATCGCCAGAAAATCGAACATGAGATGAAACTTTTACAGGCGAATGACATAACTCATGAAATTCGTATAGCTTACGCGAAACTGCCAGAAGCAAACAAAAAGAATCATGATTTCAAACATTGGAATGATGCCGGACGTGAATGGAGAGAGGCCATACTGCAAGGTACCGTATCAAACCGATATCGTAATAAAAAAAGTGGAAAAATCCTGTACGAGGACTTTTTCCCACATGGTGCAATCTTACTTAGACAATCCAGGTATATCCGTCATGATGAAGTTGAAAGCAAAAACAGAAATGAAGAGCAACAATTTTATTCCGAATATCAGAAAATCATGTGTCCAAGCTGTGGCGCTGAGATTTCATTAAATAGTAATGAAGTTCATTGTCCTTATTGTGGTGGATATATCAAAAGCGATTTCTTCGACTGGCAGATAGAAGAGCTTCTGATCTATCAGGATTTAAATCCCAATGATTATAACTATAAAATGGTAGCAGCAACACTCCTGGTTTTCTTTCTTCCGGCAGTTCCTTGTTTTCGATTTATCCAAAGCGTTGAGATCATATTGGCAGTTCCTTTTGTACTTACAGTTATATTAGCTGTTATTCTCGGAGCAGTGCTACTAAGAAGCAAGAATAGTACAGAAGGATTAGAAGAACAAATTGTTCGTTATGATGAAAAGGTATTACTTGTAGATCTCAATGAAGCTCTTAATGATGCAGAACTGACATCCGATTTATTATTTTACAGTGTGGACAAATTACAACTGAAAGCTGTAGATAATACTGAAACCCAGACAACGATCACAATACAGACCATACTCCATAAGCTTATTCTTCAAAATAATCAAAAGATTATAAAAAAGGACAAAAAGATGGAACTTAAATTATACAGAGCGCGACATCCAAGACGAATGAAGTCAAAAGGTCAGGCTGTTTTTAGTGAAAAAGAATGTCCAAGCTGCGGTGCTAATTTCATGCCGGATAAAAATGGTTGTTGTTCCTACTGTGGATACCAGCTTACTGTTGATAATTCAAAATGGAGACTTGTTAATCTTTAGCGATTGATAAATAATCGTTGGTTATATTGTACAAAAATAAAAACAATCCACAGAAGAAAGGAAAAGTCATTGTGAAAATGTTAACAAGATTCACCACTGTGGATTGTTTTTTATGCAAAACATAAGATTGTCATTTATAAATTAATACGCTATAATATAGAAGAATTCTAAATAAATAATTCCTGATGGTTTTCACGGGTGTCAGGATCTTTAAGAATTGGAGGAAAGAAATATGTTAGTATCAGCTACAGAAATGCTTCAGAAAGCAAAAGCAGGCCACTACGCAGTAGGACAGTTCAACATCAACAATCTTGAGTGGACAAAGGCTATTCTTACAACAGCACAGGAACTCAACTCACCAGTTATCCTTGGTGTATCTGAGGGTGCAGGAAAGTACATGACAGGATATAAGACTGTTGTAGGTATGGTAAACGGAATGATGGAAGAACTCGGAATCACAGTTCCGGTTGCTCTTCATCTTGACCACGGCAGCTACGAAGGATGCCTGAAATGTGTAGAAGCAGGATTCTCATCAATCATGTTTGACGGATCTCATTATCCGATCGACGAGAACGTTGAGAAGACAAAAGAACTCGTTAAGATCGCTCACGAGCACGGAATGTCAATCGAAGCAGAAGTTGGATCCATCGGTGGAGAAGAAGATGGAGTTATCGGAAGAGGTGAGTGCGCTGATCCGGAAGAGTGTAAGAGAGTAGCTGATCTGGGAATCGATTTCCTGGCAGCAGGTATCGGTAACATTCATGGTAAATATCCGGCAAACTGGGAAGGATTAAGCTTTGAGACTCTGGATGCTATTCAGCAGCGTACAGGAGCAATGCCACTCGTACTTCACGGTGGTACAGGTATCCCGGAAGATATGATCAAGAAAGCAATCTCTCTTGGAGTTGCTAAGATCAACGTTAATACAGAGTGTCAGCTTTCTTTCGCAGATGCTACACGTAAGTACATCGAAGCAGGAAAAGATCTTGAGGGTAAAGGATTTGACCCACGTAAACTTCTCAAACCAGGTGCAGACGCAATCGTGGAAACAGTAAAAGAGAAGATGGAGTTATTCGGATCTGTCGGAAAAGCCTGAGAAGAACTTTTTTAAAAAAGCACTTGCGTTTTAAAGCAAGTTGAGTTATACTGACTCACGTAGACAGAACAAGGGCGTTCCAATTATAATTGGAGTGCCCTTTTTTTATCCCTTGGGAAATGATCCGCATGATTGAATCAGATTGAATTTAATAAAATTAGATTTCATCCGACTGGATCAGACGGATGATTTCCTGAGAGGTGATCTATCAAAAGGGTTCCCATAGTGAAATCGAGTTATTGCTCATTGCAGTGAGCGGTAATCGGAGGATTAAGAGAAAAGGAAGGTATAGGGTATGAGCACAGAATTATTCAATGTAGCTGACATCTTTGGAGAAAATGTATTTAATGATACAGTTATGCAGGAGCGTCTGCCAAAGAAAGTTTACAAGAATCTGAGAAAGACAATTGAAGAAGGAAAAGATCTTGATCTCGAGACAGCAGATGTTATTGCTCACGAGATGAAAGAATGGGCGATTGAAAAAGGAGCGACTCACTATACACACTGGTTCCTGCCACTTACAGGAGTTACAGCAGAGAAGCATGATTCCTTTATCTCAGCTCCACTTCCGAGCGGAAAGGTTCTGATGACTTTCTCAGGAAAGGAATTGATCAAAGGTGAGCCGGATGCATCTTCATTCCCGTCAGGAGGACTGAGAGCAACATTCGAGGCAAGAGGATATACAGCATGGGATTGTACCTCACCGGCATTCGTAAGACAGGACGCAGGCGGAGCTACACTTTGCATTCCAACAGCATTCTGCTCCTACACAGGAGAGGCACTGGATCAGAAGACACCACTGCTTCGTTCTATGGAAGCAATCAACAAAGAAGCATTAAGACTTCTCCGCTTGTTTGGAAATACAACATCTAAGAAAGTTACTCCATCTGTTGGAGCAGAGCAGGAGTACTTCCTTGTAGATGCAGAGAAGTTTGAAGAAAGAAAAGACCTGATCTACACAGGACGTACACTCTTTGGAGCAATGCCTCCGAAAGGACAGGAGCTTGATGATCATTACTTCGGAACAATCCGTCAGAGAATCGCATCCTTCATGAGAGATGTAAATATTCAGCTTTGGAAAGTAGGCGTTCCGTCCAAGACACAGCATAATGAGGTTGCACCGGCACAGCACGAACTGGCTCCGATTTATACAGAGGCGAACATTGCGGTAGACCAGAACCAGCTGACAATGCAGACGTTGAAGAGAGTTGCCTGCCAGCATGGACTGAAATGCCTGCTTCATGAGAAACCATTCGCAGGAGTTAACGGATCCGGTAAACATAATAACTGGTCCATTACAACAGATGACGGAATCAATCTTCTTGAACCAGGTAAGACACCGCATGAAAATACACAGTTCCTTCTTGTACTTGCCTGCATTATGAAGGCAGTTAATGTACATGCAGATCTGCTTAGAGAATCTGCAGCAGATCCGGGAAATGATCACAGACTTGGAGCAAACGAGGCACCTCCGGCAATCATTTCCATTTTCCTTGGAGAACAGCTTGAGGATGTTGTTGAGCAGTTGATCAGTACAGGAGAAGCTACACACAGTCTGAAAGGCGGAAAGCTGGAGACAGGTGTAAGCACACTTCCGGATCTGTTCAAAGATGCAACAGACAGAAACAGAACATCACCGTTCGCATTTACAGGAAATAAGTTCGAGTTCCGTATGGTTGGATCAAGAGATTCTATCGCAAACCCGAATATCGTACTGAACACAATCGTTGCAGAAGCATTTGCAGATGCATGTGATATTCTTGAGAAGGCAGATGACTTTGATCTTGCAGTACATGATCTGATCAAAGAATACCTGACAGAGAACCAGAGAATCATCTTCAACGGAAACGGATACTCTGACGAGTGGGTTGCAGAGGCTGAGAGAAGAGGACTTCCGAACATTAAGTCTATGGTTGAAGCAATTCCGGCAATCACAACAGACAAGGCTGTAGAATTGTTTGAGAGATTCAGCGTATTTACAAAAGCAGAGCTTGAGTCCCGTGCAGAGATCCAGTATGAGGCATATGCTAAGGCAATCAATATTGAAGCCCGTACTATGATCGATATGGCAAGCAAACAGTTCCTGCCGGCATTTATCAAGTATACAAAGACACTTGCAGATACAGTAAATGCTGTAAAGGCAGCTGGTGTTGACGCATCTGTTCAGACAGAGACTCTGAAAGAAGTAAGTGCTCTGATGGCTGAGACAAAGGCAGCACTTGATAACCTTGTAAAAACAACAGCAGATGCAGCAGCAAAAGAAGAAGGCGAAGTACAGGCTACATACTATCATACAGAGGTTGTTCCGGCTATGGATGCACTCCGTGCACCGGTTGACAAACTTGAGATGATCGTGGATAAAGAAGCTTGGCCAATGCCATCTTACGGAGACCTGATCTTCGAGGTATAAAATTGTATTACAGAAAAGTAATTTGAAGTAAATGATTGGAAGTCATTATTCGGATAAAGAGTCTGGATAATGGCTTCTTTTTGCTCTGAAAATCGGGAAAGCTGCATGACTATTTCATGCAAGAAAGCAAAAATTATTGTATAATGAGAAGTGGTTCGTGCAGCTTGAGCGTATTCTGCACGAATGAGAAAAAGAAAGAGTGGAATAAAAATGCAGTCAGAAGCAGAACTTAGAAGTTTATTATCAAGAATAGATCACCGGGGATATCCGGCTTATAAAGATACAAAAGGACAGTACCGATTTCCGGGATATGTTTTATCGATCGATCACGTACAGGGAGATCCGTTTGCGTCACCGTCAAAGGTAAGTGTACTGGTGAGTGGGAAGACAGCAGGATTCCCACAGGAATTATATTGTGGAAAATGTCAGAGAATTGCACTTCAGGACGAATTACTGCGCCAGTTTGGAAGAAGGGCAGAACGGTTTGCATTCAAGGCAAAAGGTTCAGGTAAGAGTGGTCTGATCTCTGTCAGCAGATGCGGACAGGAAGTTCTGGAGAGAACAGCGTGTCAGATTCAGCCGGAGAACGGAAATATCCTTCTTAGAATGGAAATCGGATTTCCGGCAAATGGACGAACAATCAATGCGAGAGAGTTAGAGAAGATTTTATTTGATTTTGTTCCGGAGTGTGTAAAGGCATCCCTGTTTTACAAGAATCTGGATGCAAAGAGATTGAGAAGAATCGTAGATCTGGCAGAAGACCAGGAGTATATCCGTAAAGAACTTCCGAAACTTGGTTTTTGTGCCTTCGTGGCAAACGGAAGTGTACTGCCAAGGGAATCCGGAATCTCATCCCGGCCGATGCGTGACGGAATCGCCTTCCAGTCTCCGAAGGAACAGGAAGTGACACTGGAACTTCCGCATAAAGGAAAGATTACCGGTATGGGAATCCGTAAGGGGATTACCTTGATCGTCGGCGGAGGTTATCACGGAAAATCAACACTTTTGAAAGCATTGGAACTTGGAGTGTACAATCACATCGCAGGGGATGGAAGAGAGTATGTGATCACAGATGTGACAGCAGTGAAATTGCGTGCGGAGGATGGAAGAAGTATCCAGAAGACAGATATTTCCATGTTTATCAACGATCTTCCGAATAGAAAAGATACGACATCATTCTGTACAGAAGATGCAAGTGGAAGTACTTCACAGGCGGCAAATGTGATCGAAGGAATTGAGGCTGGAACATCTCTGTTCCTGATTGATGAAGATACGAGTGCAACGAACTTTATGATCCGTGATGAGCTGATGCAGCGCGTGATCCACAGAGAGATGGAACCGATCACACCATTTATTGAAAGAATTAGGGAATTGTATGAAAATTATGGAATCTCGACAGTGATCGTTGCGGGAAGTTCGGGAGCTTATTTCCATATTGCAGACAGTATTATCCAGATGGATCGTTATGTTCCGAAAGACATTACAGTACTGGCGAAAAAAGAAGCAGAGAATTTCCCACAGATCAGCGTGCCGGAGCAGCCAGCAGAGAAACCGACTTATGACAGAGTGCCGCGACCGGATAAAGCATTTCGCGGAAATGACAGGATCAAGATGAAGACGATGGGAAAAGAATCAGTGATGATCAACAGGGATACGATCGATCTGAGATACTTAGAGCAGATTGCGGATAGCGAACAGGTGACAGCACTTGGATACTGTGTACGATATGCACAGAAACATTTGATTAACGGGAAGAAGAATCTGATCCAGATTGTAGATGAGCTGGAAGAAGTGATGCAGAATAAATCGCTGGCGGAATTATGCGAGAGTACATCAAGTGTATCCTGTATGGCAGTGCCGAGAAGACAGGAAATATTTGCATGTTTTGACAGATATAGAGCGCTTAGGTTAGTATGATATGGGAGTTGATAATATGAAATTAGAGAATGGAAGACCAGAAAACACAGAAGGAAGATTAGAAAAGGAAATCAGGGTATATGATTTCCTCGACAAGCTTGGTGTGGAATACCAGAGAGTAGACCATGAGGCGGCAATGACGATGGAAGCCTGTGAAGAGATTGATAGAACACTTGGAGATGGAACTGCAATCTGCAAGAACCTGTTCCTTTGCAATCGACAGGAAACAGACTTTTATCTGCTTCTGATGCCGGGTGACAAGCCATTCAAGACAAAGAATCTGTCGGCACAGATCGGTTCTGCCAGACTTTCCTTTGCAAAGCCGGAGTATATGGAGAAGTATCTAGATATTACACCGGGATCTGTCAGCGTTATGGGACTTATGAATGATACAGAGGGGAAAGTACAGCTTCTGATCGATGAGGATGTAATGAAAGATCCGTATTTTGGCTGTCATCCGTGCATCAACACATCCAGCTTGAAGATTCGTACATCTGATTTGATCGCAAAGATCATTCCGGCGCTGAAGCATGCGCCGAAGATGGTGAAACTTCCGGGAGCGGAGGAGCAACAGTAGTAATGAAAATGTGATTAATCGACACTAGGTCCATTTCCTGTTGGTTGTATATTTTTCGTGCATTTGCTATAATTTATATGTTGATATGCGAACAGCAGGTATCATTTTCAGGATTGATGCAGAGAAGATAAAAAGGAGGACTA
>OIXW01000234.1_pt1 | contig 16175 bp, 17 predicted proteins | sample 1587951 | NCBI WGS metagenome assembly OIXW01 (sample SAMN03283239) | human gut metagenome | biome: human-associated habitat; material: feces | host: Homo sapiens | place: Peru | collected 2012
AAGCTATGACCATGGGAAAACTACAGCATGTAGGCAAAATTTATTATGCTAATGTGGGCGGTTTTTATTTTGCGGAATGTGCTGAAAATAGGGGTGTCAAGTGTAAGGAGCTAGGCTTGGGACACCGGGTTGTCTATGACCATGGCATGGTAAGATTTTCTGAGGGAAATGATGCATTGTGGATGCACTATCAGCGTTATACAGGACTGGAGAATAGTGGATGGACAAAGTTTGGTGCTAAGGATATAAACAATACCTTTGCTATTGGTATTATGTTGCCGGATATATATAGGATTGATACGGATGAAGGAATCACGATGTATCTAATAAAGGATGAATATGATATTATTTTTGATGATAGATATGTAGTTATTGCGCAGCAAAAAGATGGCAAGTGGGTAAAGTATATGGATTCCCAGGAAATAGGCCAGCAATATTTTGGCAAAGCTGGCTGGGGATTGTGGGCAAAGGATTTTACAATTGAAGGAGATAAGATTGTTTTGCCGTATGAATTATACGGGGGGAATTATAGACCTTCCTCGAAGCCTACTGAAAGTGGAAAATTTGTCTTGCAATGGGATGAAAATGCCCAATGGTTTGCCATTGATAAAATTGTATATTAGAGCTTATAATGTAGCAAAAATATTTTTCAATCATGCATCACAGGTTAAGGTAATGAAGTGACAAAACATATTATTGAAATGGAGGCGATTGTATGCAAAAAAATATATTATCAATGTGTATGATTTCATGCATATTTTTCTTGTCTGGTCTTGCCCATGCAGAGCAGCCGAAGGCTGATGAATATCGGCAGTTATTTGCCTCTGGACATTATTATTTGGAGTATAAAATCGGTTTCAAGGACAGGAATAAAAACGAGTATAGGGAATATGATCATCAACTTTTGGATGTCTATAACAGAAAACTGACATTGGGGGTTCAAGATGGCAAGCGTATGCAGTTTGCGGCATATAAAAAAGGGATGATAGAAACGGTAATGCAGCCAGAAGCGTATTATGCTGATGGCAAATATTATCAATTTCCCTGGTTTGAAAAGAACAAGGCATTGATGGCAACAGAAGCCGAAATTAATGATGTCTCTATCAATCCAATGGAACGATGGGATAGCAAGAAAAATAGGTTGATTGTGCCACAGCCACTGCAGGTATTGGCAGAGGGAGATAAATTTGGTAGAGAAGATGAGCATATAAAGCCGGCTAAACTGATAGAAAGTTTTGCTGGTGATGCCAAAAATCCAGCCTATGATAAATACGGTGCTGAGGTATGCAATTCTGATGGCGATGTGCTATATGAATATATTACTTATCTCTACTATAAAAAGGGAGAGTTATTTGCCAGCAAATTTTATTGGAAATACCCTGATAGGGAGGAAGTGCTTTTACAGGATATGGAAATCATTAGGTTGACTAGTGAAATTCCAGAGAAGCGTATCAACCTGAAAAAGGGATGCGAAGTCTTTAAGGCTGGCACAGGTGATATAGACGATATGTTAGATCATCAGGTGTTGCTCTACAAGGTAGGAAAGGAGAATAAGGATGCATAAGAACACGAAAAAATATATTTGTTCAATATTGGCCTGTGCCAGTTTGATATTCTCCTTTGATACTGCCTGGGCGGCAGACAAGTTGGACAGCTACCGGGATATGCTGATGTCAGGCAAGTATACCATTGAGTGCGAGGATATTACGCCTGAACCACAGATGCAGAATAAAGACAAATTTGCGATTAATTTCGAATGGCGAGGACAGATCAACCTGCCGGTTGATAATTCCAAGGCTGTTAAGCATTGCATGGCAGTAGCTTCACCTGATAGGAATTATATGGAGATTGAAGTTGTTAGACCAATAGGGAATTCAGCACAAAGAAAAGATAAGTGGATTGATTGTCAGTTGATAAAAAATGATGAGGTTTTTACCTATGAACGACGTGAAAATCTACAAAATGGAAAAGTAGATTATTGGTTTAAAGAAAGTGACAATTCGTATTATAAAACAAATGAAGTAATAGCACTTAATGCTTCTCCAGATGCCCTTTTGCCTTATGCAAGAGAAAAGGGGACTAAGGAAGTTACACGATTAGTTAATGCCATGCTGCCAGCCAAGGTTTTCCCGGCAGGTAAGGAGTCTTATCAAAAGGTTGCTGAGGGAGAGTTGTCAGAAGGCATTAGCTATGTGGATTACCGCTGTAATACGGCAGAAGGTATAAATTTAGTTAGATACTATTTAGACAATGGAAAAATGACTAAGATTGCTTCGGCAATATATGTTTTGAATAGTGCTGGCGAGGTAGTAGATGGGCAGCGTTCCTTGGTCAAGGTGCTCAAGTTCGACGCTGATGTTGATGAAGCCATGCTGAACCTGCCTGCCAAAATTAAAGACAAAACGAAAAGGAACAAGAAATAGGTGGTGAAGATGATGTTGAAAAAATATATGGCTTCGTTTTTATCTGCTGTAATGCTCTGGGGGGCTGTACCAGTATTTGCGGCAGAAGTAGAGCACCCCAGCTGCGTTATGTTGAAATTTGATGATGCGACCAGATTTGCCAAGGTTGATACAGCCGGTACGCTTTCGGAACTTATCATGGAAAAACTTGTCAATAGTGGCAAATTCAACTTCAAAGAAACCAAGCCTATGGAAACAGATATGGCTCAGGCTTTATATGAGAACAGATTGGCTGAATTCAAGGCAAATAAAACATCTGTAGATAATGGCGATTATAATGGAATTTTTGAAAGTGAGGAATTCGGCGAAAACAGGGTACAGACAATAGATTCTGCTATGGTTGGCAAAATTGTCAATCCCAAGGTTACTACGGCAATGGGGGAAGCAACTGGCGCAGAATACCTTCTACAGGGAACAATTACCAATATAGGTACAGGTGAGTATCTAAATGGGAATTTGGTGTATTTGGCATTTATTCCCAATGTATATAATATGTTTGCTGGCAAAAACAAAGGCTTGGCTGTCATTGCCGATGTACGCATGATCAAGGCTGGAACTGGTGAAGTTATTTGGCAGGACACGGTAGTAGGCCGGGCAGATCAGTATCAATACGATGTAGGATTATTCAAGATTGGCAGTTTGAAATTGAATAATGAAACATATTTCAAAGCTGTAAATTCTGCAGCGGAGAAGGTTGCCTCTGCTGTTATAGAGGCTGCTGACAAGGGCGTGCTTTTTGCTAAATAATTTGACTGGCGGAGGTAGATTGATGGAAAGGATTTTTCTGTTGATTATGGTGCTGGTTATGTGCCTGACTTCCACATCTGAGGCATTCAGCAACAAAGATAATTTGGCTGTAATGGATTTTGGCAGTCGACCATATGCAACATCGGCAGAAGTCAGGACACAAGATTTGGGCAAGGTTGCCAGCGATTATTTTATTCATGCTCTACTGAAAAATGGTTTTGCTGTCGTAGATAAAGATATAGCAACGGATAGGTTGCAAATGTCAGGTATATCTGCTAATGGAATCGTTGAACCTGATGCAGCAAAGAAAATTGGTGAAATTTTGGGTGTACGCTATATTCTCTATGGTAATGTAAGCAATGTAAGTCTTAGTGATATTACCGTTGAGGTAGAGGATGATAGCTATGAGGGCAGCGTGACACTCTGCACAGTCAAGGCACATGTGATAGCCAGGATTATGGATGTTCAGAGTGGTAATGTCGTGATGATGTTCAAAGGTGATGGAGCCTCTAAGAGCACATATGTTGAGGCTGGTAAGCATGGTAATGTTATAGCCGTAGGTTCTGGCAGGGTGACATTGGACAGTGTAAATAATGCCATTCATAAAGCTGCATTGGAGATTGTAGGGAAGATGTCAGCAAAGTGTACAGAGACTAAATGGGAATAATAAAGTAGTGAGGCTTGTTATGAAAAAAGTATTACGATTATGTTTTTTATTTTTATTGGTAATGCTGGCATGTTTTGAAAATTCATTAACTGTGGAAGCTATGACCATGGGAAAACTACAGCATGTAGGCAAAATTTATTATGCTAATGTGGGCGGTTTTTATTTTGCGGAATGTGCTGAAAATAGGGGTGTCAAGTGTAAGGAGCTAGGCTTGGGACACCGGGTTGTCTATGACCATGGCATGGTAAGATTTTCTGAGGGAAATGATGCATTGTGGATGCACTATCAGCGTTATACAGGACTGGAGAATAGTGGATGGACAAAGTTTGGTGCTAAGGATATAAACAATACCTTTGCTATTGGTATTATGTTGCCGGATATATATAGGATTGATACGGATGAAGGAATCACGATGTATCTAATAAAGGATGAATATGATATTATTTTTGATGATAGATATGTAGTTATTGCGCAGCAAAAAGATGGCAAGTGGGTAAAGTATATGGATTCCCAGGAAATAGGCCAGCAATATTTTGGCAAAGCTGGCTGGGGATTGTGGGCAAAGGATTTTACAATTGAAGGAGATAAGATTGTTTTGCCGTATGAATTATACGGGGGGAATTATAGACCTTCCTCGAAGCCTACTGAAAGTGGAAAATTTGTCTTGCAATGGGATGAAAATGCCCAATGGTTTGCCATTGATAAAATTGTATATTAGATTTGCAGTGAGGGGTGTTTTGCATGAAAAAATATAGTAGGTTGATAGTATGCCTGATGATGGTTTGTATGATGTTTTCGTCAACAGCTTATGCTTTGTTTGGCGGTCATGTAGAAAATCCAGATGCTATCTTAAAGGATTTAAAGTCGCATCCTGAAGCATATATCAGGTATGGCGGTATGAGCACAGGTTTTTCATTTTATATTGAAAAAGCTTCTATTGATGTACAGAAATATGCACCGCCTGAATACGTTATTGCTGTTAGGAAGATCATTCATGGCGATAATGGTATGATAAATGAATATCATAGGGAAGATATTTATGAAGATAGCATTTTGCGTTTTGCTTATAATTATACTACTCGCAATATGTTTGTTGAGAAAAAAGATGAGAATGGCAATATAGTTTGGCAATATCTTGATCCATCAAAAGCTGATGACTATGAATATTATCACAATGGTTTACAGCAAATGTTAAGTGCAGGAGAATGTGCCTTTTATCTGGCGTATAATATGAGTTTTTATGATCAGCCTGTGTCGTATGCTTTTAAGAAATATTTAAACGAATTGTAAGGGCGCACTTAGGTTGAAATTTCAAATATTTTTGTAATTTATTATTAATTGTTAACTGCCAGTTAAAGATTATCTGGCAGTTATTTTTTTGATTTATTTTATGCTTTAGCGCTGTTAAACAAATCTGTGTAAAATAGTCTGTCACACAATTTGTCACATATTGAGAAAAGGAAGTTAATTATTGTATCATTAATAATAGTTATACAAAAGAAGAATTTCGTTATTGCTATTAACTTTAGATTGGGAGGAGGTATGATGTTTTGCTTCTGCTAACATCATAAAGAAATTATATGCAAAAACAATGTATTAAATTGATTATTGGAAGTATGATTTGCATTTTGTTTGCTGGTTGCTCTGCTGAAAATAATGTAATTGGGGATATGGTAAGCAATTTTTCAGGTGAAGAAATATATCCTGGTATTACAAATGAGGCATTGGGAGTTGAACTGCCTGCTAATGCAATTACAGAATGGGAAATAGATGATTTTGGGTTTGCGAAATATGTAAAATATAGTTTAGATCCCCATAAGAGAGCACATTCATATGTAAGAAATCGCTCCGCTGATATAGAAAAAATTATATGTATTGATCAAGATATAGATGAATATGAAGAAGAGAAGAAATCAATATTTGAAGGGACCTGGGTAACTGGTTTTTATGAAACGGATGGTAATTATGAAGAGGATGATGTTGTTCCAGCAGAAAATATAGATAGAAACAAAACACAATTATATGGTGTCATAAAAATATGGTATGATTCCGAAATAAATGGATATCAGTTTAAAATAGACCACTTTATTTTTAAGAAATGTGATGATAACTTGATTGAAGAATTGAAAAATAAAAACTGGACACCAGATCAAATTATGTATAGTGTAGGTCGTATATCATATCCAGATAATTATGGTTGGGGAAGTGCATTTGATGAAAACACGATATGTCAAATTCAAGGTAATAAAATGATTTTAAAGGGAAATTCAATTTCAACAAATGGTTATGGCTTTGTGGAGTTGGAATTGGAATATGATGAAAACTATAAGACGCTGATTGTACATAATTATAAAATAGAAACAGATAATCCTCATCTGTCCAGATTATTATTTGCACCATTTGGAGGTTATGATCATGAAGATATATTAAAGAGATATGATGATAATAGTGAAACTGATTTGCAAGAGGGATTGTTGCAAATCAGGATGGAACAGTTGCTAAATAAATATCCAGAGTTAGACAATATAGATAAATATAAAGTTCTTGAAAGAAGGAGATGCCTAATACCAGGTACAGTAGATCTCACAAAAGAGCCTGCTATGCCTAAGTTTCCCGATGGGGAGTAAATTTGTTAGTTATTAAGAAAAGATTTCTTATATGGAGGGATTAATTATGAAAATTTGTCCAAAATGCAAAAAAGAATTTGATGATGCACGTGGATTTTGTGGCGATTGTGGAGTAGCTCTAGTTGAGTCTGCCGCTTTGCAAAATCCGGTAAAATCATCCCCGCAAGTCACTACTAATAGTGTTATTGTGAATAATATCTCTAAATTGGAAGGATGTACTATGTCCTTTTATAGCGAGGTAGCGGCATTAGTTAAAGAAAATCGCTTAGGACGAGGCAGCTATGCAATATTATCTATATTAAGACTGTTAATATTAGATGTGTTGACAGTTTTGATTATGTATAACGAGCTTGATAAGCTTTTTTCTTTGAGTAATCTTGGTAAAGGGATGTCAACATTTCCATCATTGCCAAGTGCAACACCATTGATGATTCTTACTGTGGTGAACTTTGTGTGCATTATATATTTGCTGATGAAAAGATTAAAGGATATGGGATTGCAGATGCATCATATTCAGTTTATTTTAGGCGGTTATGGATTGATGGCAGCATATGCTGTTTGGTCTATCAACCATGGTATTGATACAATTATATCTGCTGCACTGAAATCATCAATTGCATTATTTGGTAAAAGTCCTCTGGATTTGCTAATGTCAGCTAATGATATTGTCTTTGCTATTAAAATGATTGCTGTGTTATATGCTTTAGCTTTAATCGCAGTTTTCTTTAAAGGTACTAATGGTAGAAATGAATATGGGGAAAAGAGCATTTCTCTATAATGTGTTTTAATAAAATACGGAAAGGAAAATCTTATGGAAAAATGGAAATGCCGTTGTGGCACGATTAATGATACTAAATTTTGTACAAATTGCGGTTTGCCTAGTGAACAAGGTCAAGAAGATAAAAAGGAAATTACCCAGTCGCAGCAGATATATTCTGTAAAAAATATGGATATTGGCAGGGGTATCAATCTAAACCCACAAAAAAATAAAAAATTGGCTGCCGCACTTGTTTTGGTAATTGTATTGTTGGCGGCCTATTTTGGATATGGAAAATTGGTTGAATATCGCTATGAGAGTAAATGTAATGAGTACATCAAGGTAACTGCCGATTTTAAAAAGACGGTTTCTTCTATATACGATTTAACGGGTGATCCCGATGAGGAGGCACGGCAAAACATTATTGCCGAACTAAAAAAAGAAGCTGAGCAGGTGAAAGGATTGCAGGAGTATTTTATATCTGATAGGCTTCCAGATGTGGTTGCACCTGAAAAAGATAGATATGTAAATTCCTTGCAGAAAAATACAGATGTTATTAATGACATAATAGAAGTATTGTCCTTTGAGGAGCCTATTGTAGGTAAAAATAATGAAAATAATAGTAAAAAATTAAAAAGATTGACAGATAATACCAATAAAGATTGCGATAAATTAGGTGGCAGTATAGGAGTTTACTATAAGGGACAATCAATTAATGATTTGATTGATACTGGTGATATAAAGAATGCCATTGATAATTATTGCAGCAACAAATATAATGCAGATTTAAAAAAGTGGCGGGAGGACCAGAAAAAAGAAGAGGAAGAACGCAAACAAAAGGAGCAGGCTAATATTTTAGGTAGTACGGCAGCTAATGAAGCAGCTAAGACTTTATTTGCTTATCACGATAACATTAGTAAGAAAAATTATCAATTGGCTTATGACTGTACAAGTCCTAATTGGCAGAGTCATGTAGGGTATGATGGCTGGGCAGCTGGCTTCAAGACTACTGTCAAGAGTGAAGTTAAGGATGTGAAATGTGCTTCTTCCAGTGATGATCGAGTAGTGTTAAATTATGTTTTGACGGCTGTTGATAATCCGGGCGGTGTTAAGCAGTTTAATGGGACTGCGATTATAGTGAAAACGAACAATGGCTGGAAAATAGACAGTATGGAAAACAAGGCTAAGTAATTTTGAGGTAGTTGTTTTGATTAGAAGAAGGCAGCATAGAAATAGGAAAAATATACTTGTTATTGCTGTAGTGGTTTTAGCATTGCTCATCTCTGCAATATACATTTTACTTTTACGTGATATAGATGCAGCAAAGGTGACTAGTAATGAAAATATTGCAGCTATTGCTAGTAATCAGGAATTATCCTTAGATGAGAGGGTAGATCGTATCGTTAATAATATGTCTGATGCTGAAAAAGTTGGACAAATGCTAATGATAGGTATTCAAGGAACCAGAGTTGATGATGATACTTCTTATATGCTCAATGAATATGCCATAGGTGGTGTTATCCTATTTGATAGGAATATGCAATCACAGGAACAGGTTCTTAGTTTTAATAAGCAGTTGCAGGAAAGTAGGCATGGCGAATTACCTTTGTTCATTGCTATAGATGAAGAAGGTGGCAAGGTAGCTCGAATGAAAGACTCATTTGAACCACCTCCGTCTCAATGGAAAATTGCAGATAGTAAGGATTTTCAGCAAGCTGAAAAATGGGCAGAATATACAGCCGATGGACTGAAAAATATGGGTTTTAATGTTAATTTTGCACCTGTTGCTGATGTTGGCAATGATGAAGCAGGAAGAATGTATAGTGATGATCCCGAAATGGTGAGTAATTTTGTCAAAGCTGCTGTGCAAGGTTATGAAAAAAAGAATATTTTGTGCACCATAAAGCATTTCCCAGGTTTGGGTAAAGGTGAGGCAGATACCCATGATAATTTTGTTCAGGTCAATGCGGATATGGATACATTGCAGGCACAGGATCTTTTGCCTTTTAGAGAAATGTTCAAGCAGGGAAATCAGGATAATTTTTGGGTAATGGTGACACATGTTACATATTCAGCATTGGATGCAAAAAATCCAGCTAGTATGTCGGAGGTTGTAATGACAAACTTGCTGCGTAATCAGCTGGGGTATAATGGAATTGTCATTACAGATGATGTAGACATGGGAGCTATTGCCAAACATTATAGTTTTGCAGATGTTGGTGTAAAGGCTGTGCAGGCTGGGGCTGATATAGTGCTGGTATGTCATGAATATGATCATGAAATAGAAGTTTATAATGGGATTTTGTCAGCTGTTCGTGATGGCAGCATAAGCAAAGATCGAATTGATTCCTCAGTAAAACGAATCGTCAGGGCAAAATTAATGCATTTACAATCAGCTTAGAAACATTGATGGTTTGACACAAAAAACTTGTCACACTATTTGTCACATATTGAGGTAAGCTGTCTAAAGAGTTATATTTAATACAAATAAAGAGCAATGGATAACAAATTATCACTATTTACGATGATAAATAGTGAACAGCTCTGGAATTTACAATGGATTAGTGCTCTGTAGATAACTTTTTAGCAAGAAAGCATGGTGGATGCGATATGAGAAAATTTAGGTTAAGAAAAATTTTGGCTGCAGCTGGTGCATTGCTATTAGGATTTAATATTTTTTTAGCACAGGCAGAGGCGAAAAGCAGCTTTTGGAATTCCTTGGAAAAGGTAATAACTACTCCTTCTAGGGGGAGTCACAGTTCAAGTGGAGGAACATCTCGTAATAAGGAATGTATTATCAAAAGAGGTGAAATGCCATTAGATGGCTCCTATGTACAGGTGGCAACGCCTCAGAAAATAGATTTGAATACAACTGTAGCAGTGCATTATTTTACCTTGGACAAACCAGCACAAATTAATTGGCATGTTATAGGGTATTCAGAAAAGGCAATCCAACATACCATCTATGATGCCGATGGGAACAAATTGCTATCTATAGCCGCCAATAATGGACATACAAAGGATGGACAGTGTGTATTGGCACCAGGACGCTATGTAATCAAGAGTGCTACAACCCATATTATTTCTTCTCCAGGCTTTGACTTTGAAATGAAAATGACTAAGGAAGATATTAGCACCAATGTATCAGCCCAGGCCTATCGGAGAACCGAGGCACCTATATTATCTCCTTATGTGACCTTGTACGATTATATACCACAAATTTATTATAAGATGGCCAATATTAATAAATATGTGTATTACGGATTTGATGTTACAGAAGAGCGGGAGGTTAGTTTGGCCATGGAGCGTCTGTCTAACAACTTGCAATTTGAATTTGCTTTGATAGACGCAGATGAAAATATCATTAACAGATGGGATGGCATATATGATGTAACCATGGTGAAAAAATTCCAGCTTAAGCCAGGAAGATATTATATACGGCTTAACAGAAAAAATGACAGTGGTGGAGCCTATGCTATAACCCTTAAGTAATGTTGGAGTATATGTGCATACTTCAAAGGAGAATCGTTATGAAATTACCATTGAAAAAAGGCTTTGTTGCTGTTGTGGCTGGCATTGTGCTTCTAGGCAGCCATATAGAGGTGACAAATGCAGGTGGGATGCAGGCAGAACAGAATGTTGTCCTGCTGGAGAAAAATGAAAATACACAAAATTATGCTCAAAGGGTATTAGATTTAGTAAATATAGAACGTCGCAAGGCAGGAGTTAAACCCTTGGTGTTGTCTGATGAACTTATGAGGGCTGCGGCAGTACGCAGTCAGGAAATTACTCAGGTGTTTTCCCATACAAGGCCAGATGGTACAAAATGCTCATCACTAGTTTCCAGACATGGCAGAAGAATAGGGGAAAATATCGCCGGCGGTTATCAAACTCCGGAAGATGTCGTAGATGGCTGGATGCATAGCGATGGACATCGAAAAAATATTTTACACCCAGATTTTACGGAATTAGGTGTGGGATATACATATGAAGAAAACAGTCAGTATAAGCACTATTGGGTGCAGATATTCAGAAAGCCAATGTAGTAAGTCTAGAAACACATTGTCAGGGGGATTTCCGTATGAAAAAATCAATTATAGCTTCTATGTTTGCAGGTATTATTATTTCCACAGCAGTTATGGCGGAAGCTGCCTGTGATATTTGGTTTGACAGAGGAGCCGATATTGACAGATTTCAAAAAGTTGTAGTCTATCCGATTTCAGCCAAAAGCCGTAATAATTTTTTGTGGAAAAATGAGGGCCTTGTAGGGACTTATAACTATGAGCTGCACAAGCGTCTCAATCGTCATGTCAAGGGGATAACTTTTTATGAATTAGCTGAAATGATTGATGAAAAGGAAAAGGTTATCAATGTTGATAAAAATCAGCGGGATCGACTGCTGGCTGATTTTCCTGACGAGCAAAGCCGTGCTAATGCAGTTTATGATGAATTTGCCGCTGACGGTTATTTGCTTACCTACTTGAGAGATCTTTCTACAACTGAGGATTATTCTCCGGAGAAAACAGTAAGTGTAACAAAAAGGTCCTATACAGTAGATTCTGGCGGTCCGAATGGCTATAAGGAATACGATAAAAAATCCTGGGAGGTATGGCATACTATACCGGCCAAAACTTTGACTCGCTTTATCCTTGGCATGGAATCTACTATGTATGACGAAGTGGGCAAAAAGATATTTACCTATTATAATCATCAAGAGGGATATGATGGATTTACTGGAATGTACACCTCCCAAAAGGATGATATGGTAGACGAGCTAAAGGATATTAAAAAGAATAAGCATAAGCTTGAAAAACATAAAAAGACCGTGAAAAAACTTAAATTTGGTAATATTGATATGCCAAATAATTTGGGTAGTGATGAATACTTGCTTAAATCCTTGTGGTTTGCCTATAAGGAAGAAGCATATAAGATGAAAAAAGTAGAGATTGTGCCAGAAGATTCCTTGTTAGCTGATTATATTGTGAAGATGTCTGTTAACAGTAATGAATATATTCCTTATTGGAACGACCCTTATGCAACATGTGACACCAAGATTACTTGGACAAAGACATATAAATGGACGGATAAAGATGGTAATGAACATGAGGGAACCATTACCCATTATGAACCTGATGTTATACGCAATGTATATGGACATTATAGCTTTGGTCAAGCGGCCAAGGTTAGTGCCACCATGTATTTGTATGATGCCCATACTAATCAATTGCTTTACAGCAAAAATTATAGAGAATCCAATGATAAATTTGCTGATGCCTATCGGGATATCTTCAAGGATTTCTATAAGGATGTAAATAAATTAGCAGAAGGAAAGCTGAAAAAATAATTTAGGTTCTGCAAATAAGGAGAATATGGATGTTAAAGCAGATTGTTAATATGGCTTGGAGTGTTTTGCTAGTTATGCTCTTCCTTACAGGCCAGGCAGAGGCAGGAGCCTTTGAGCATCAGGACAATGGTAAAGGGGCTATAAGTGCTATAGGAGAAATTGCTTGTCATGGAGAAGATGAATTAGATGAGCAGTTTATGACAGGCTTAAAAGATGCCTATGAGGATGCTTTTAACGCATCAGATAAATTTTTATTGCGCCATCCAGATAATAACAAGGGGCTAATGAACAAAGTACACAAGGATGCTATTGTACACGGACATTTCTACAACAGGGGCCATAGTAATGCAGACTTAATTCATTATGCTGATAGTGTTTTGGGGAGAAATTATCGCCCTACTGATGAGGAGTGTAAGGCTAGGCGTAAGGAAGCAGGCAAACCATATAAACTGTCACCAGAGGTAGCTGCAGAACTAAAGCAGTATGCTATGGAAAACAATTTGGAATATTTGTTGTTTTGCAATGTTAGCCATATCGAGGTATGGTTGAAAAATATTCTTTTTAGCCAAAATGATTTCGAACGGGGCAAGACCATAGCCATAGAAATGGAGTATTATTTGGTGAATGCCAAAACTGGTTATGTATACGATGGCTTCAGCCGTGAAAGCAAGACTGCCAATATGATCAATGCTATTATTGTACAAGGTGGCAAGAATATGCCGGTTAATGTGCTTTTTCAACGAGTTATGGAGGAGCAGGTTAAAAAGGTAGTGAAGGACATGGGCAACAAAGGTCTTGATAAGCTGAAAGCTGTGACAAAAACATGAAATATGGGTTGAAGGGATTAAGTATTCTTAGTGTATTTATGGTTTTTAGTGGGCTGATTTTGTTTTCCTCAGAGGCTGCTGCTGAATCATACAGTTTTGCTATTGGAGGCTTTGGCAACAAGGTAAAATTTACCAATGCATCTGGTGATAGTACGGTTCAGGTTAGTCAATCAATAGGAGATTATCTTTTTGATGAATTGCAATTTTGCCCATCTATGGAGCTGTATGATGTTACCCCGTTAGGGAGTCAGGCCAGGGCAGATGAGGTTTCGTTGCAGCTGGATTTGGGAAGTGTGCCACCGGAATATAAGGATGTTCAGGCAGAATATTTGATAAGTGGTTATCTTTCCAATATGGGGCTGACCCTAAGTAATTGTCGTTTTATAGCCTTGGGAGGATTTTCATACAAGATTACGGTGGATATAACTCTTAAGGTATATGAAATGGCTACTGGTCGTTGTGTTTATACAGCTGTGGGCAAGGGAGAAGCTAATTCCGCGGATTTTGATATTTCTGTTTTGGGACTTCATTTGATGCGTTTTGGTGATACTGAATTTTCTGGTGAATGTTATGATGCGGCCTTAAAAAAGGCCGTCAAGCAAGCAGCAGAAAAAATGAAAAAGGATATTTGAGGTGATTTATTTTGACAGTAAAAAGATCGGGGCGAAGATTGTTTATAAATAAAAAGCTGACTGGCATTCTTGCAGGATTTTTGTTAATGTCAGCAACAGCTAATGCTCAGATAGTGACTGTTGATGGCTATGGTCCGGATAGGGCTAGTGCACTTCGGGATGCAGAGAGAATAGCTGTGGAAAATGTGGTAGGCACATATATAGATTCCCAGACCATGGTTTCTCAGGGACAGGTGGCATTGGATGATATTTATGCCAAGGCTACTGGCTTTGTGCGTAATACCAATGTTATTTCAGAGGGAACTACTTCAGATGGATATACGGTCAAGGCTAGTATTGATGTTAATACAGATGGTAATTCTGCCTTGATTTCCCAGTTAACAGCTATTAGACGATTGAATGATCCTAGGATAGCAGTTGTTGTGTTGAATCGTGGTCAAAGGGATGAGATAAGTGAAACAGCTATTAATGAGCGGCTTATTGATATGGGATTCAGCCATGTAGTAGATGCCAATCTGGTGGCTTCCCTACAGGATGCCCGGCTTTTGGAGCATATATATAATGGGGGTACAAGTATTCATTCTGTAGGCAGCAATTTCGGCGTAGACTTCCTAGTACTTGGCAAAACTGCTACCGATTCAAGACAGATTGAAATACCAGATTTTAAAGGTGGTTATAAAAATACTCGTCTAACCAGTGGCAAGGCAGAGATGACGGCGAAGATTATTCGCTTTGATACAGGCGATATCGTAGGAACCTTTGCAGTAGAAGCTAGCGGTATTGAAAATGGCAGCGGCTATGCAGAGAAAAAGGCTGTTAAAGCTTTGGCAGTTCAGGCAGCGGAAAAGGTTGAGGAAAAATTTAAAAAGGTTGGTGCCAATGTCAATACCAGTGTACAGGTAATTGTCAAGGCCTGGGATTATCAGCGAGTTGAGGATGTGGCTGCTGTCTTACGAGGAGTGCCGGGCATCAACAATGTTTATATCCGGGAACATAATGGGGAGCAGGCAATTTTGGAATGTGATTCTACCCAGTCGGCTCAGACCATAGCTGCCATTTTGCGTAAAAATAGGCAGGCAGGGATTTTTGTAGATGGTATTAGTGGCAGTACTATTACTGTATTGGCTCGCTAAGGAAAGGTTGTGTATAAATGAAACAACGAAAAATATCAATTTTGATGATGATATGGGCTGTTTTCGCCTTGTGTAAGCTGCCAGCAGTGTGTTTTGCAGGTCTGGCAGATTATCCTACTCTGGCAATCCTGCCTTTTGATAAGAAAGCATCGGTTTCTCCGGAGCTTACCCTTAAAGATGTAACCGTTGCCAATGAGATTGTTTATGATGAACTGGTCAACAGTGGCTATTTTGATGTAGTAGAGCGAGAACGACTAGATGCAGTCTGTGATGAACTTAGTCTTGGCATGAGTGGTTTGATTGATCCTGCTACCGCAGCCCAAGCTGGGCATATGTTGGGAGCACAGTATGTTCTATGTGGAAGTCTTAACGGACTTAGTACAAGGAATAATAATGCTGAGGTTATAGGTATTGGTAACAAGAATGCCCAGGTGTATGCTCATATTTCCATGCGGATTATAGAGGTAGAAACTGGCAGAGTGGTATTAGCTGCTCGCGGTGATGGTCGGGCCACTAATACCTTGACTCATGCACCTTTGCGTATTATTCATATAGGCACGGCTGGCTTCGATCAGGAGCAGGTTTATGATGCTATAGAAAAGGCTGCCATGGATGGAGTAAATGGCAAGCGAGGCTTGATTACAACCATGGAGGGCAGACGAAAAGGCGCTAGATAACAAGTAAGCAACTTCCAGCTTTTATGCTGGGAGAAGGTATATATTAATGCAAGGAGGAAATATTATGTTTAGTGTGAAGAAATTTGTTAGTGTGGCGGCAGCTGTATGTGTAATGGCTGTATCCAGCGTGACTATGGCGGCTACAGATATCAGCAACGGCAAGATTGTGGTTGAGGGTATTGGCGGAGCTGGTCAGACCATGTCCAATGGTTATCGTGCAGCGACTGTTGATGCCTATAGGCTTATTGCTGAAGAGGTACATGGTGTACAGATTGATGCTGATACAACTGTGGAAAATTCTA
>OIXW01000235.1_pt1 | contig 16152 bp, 19 predicted proteins | sample 1587951 | NCBI WGS metagenome assembly OIXW01 (sample SAMN03283239) | human gut metagenome | biome: human-associated habitat; material: feces | host: Homo sapiens | place: Peru | collected 2012
ATAGCTGTGATAGCGTTTCCACACCATTTCAACGATGGTCTTGGCATCATTATCCTTTAGTTCCGGAGTTTTGAAAATAGGCTGGTTCTTCTTTTCGTCCCATTCCATCACCACGGTTTTTTCCGTGATAGGAGAAGCCTTGTATTGCTTGAATGAGTGATAGACAGAAGGTATGACAGGACCGTATCGCCAAGCTTCCACTTTATCAAACCTCGGGTCGAGAAGCGACTGATAGTTGAGTGCAAGCGAGAAGCCATGAGCGATATAGACTCGTTTCATCAGTCCCAACTGGGTGATGTGTCTGCCTTCTTTATGTGCCAGCTCTATGAAGTAGTTGGCCACGGATAAAGCGTTCATGTTCATACGATATTGTTTTTATTGAGTTGAAATTTGCACCGTGTTAATGATTAACACGGTGCAAAAATACATCTTTTTTCTGAGATTAGCAAGTTTTATTGCAATTTTAACTATAAACTTTGCTATAAACTTTGTTATAAAGATTAGAACACGTAAATACCTGATTATAGTAAATGTGCAAATTTTAATTAAAATATACAATGGTAAGAGACGGGAAACTTATGCTGCGATAAAACTGTGTTTTGCGGTCTTTTGAGCGGGAAACATAACCTATACCGATGAAATCGCAACATTTGGCAGGCTTCGACCTCGAAGTTGAAGATGCCGAATGTGTCGTTTTACGACAGGTTTTCCACACCCAGAGGTTGCGGAACCTCGATTTTATCGGGGTTTAGTGGGTTTAAGAGAAAATAATTCCTTTCTGTCAACGATAGGACCCCCCACTGCCCTACGCCCGAGGGCGCTTCCCGGCCCTTTAAAAGAGCGGAATATGTAAACTACCGTTAAAGAATTTGTAAGAAGGTAAAAACGAAAAAAGGGAGCGCGCTTCGCAGCGAACTCCCTCATCGGCGGTTAGGCGAGTATGCCTCCGCCTGCATTTATATAAGAGCAACTTAAGTAGAAGTCATTTGTCACAGCATAGAACCGGTAGCGATGTATCCGTCAGACTGCGGGGACTTCTCTATACCAATCATCAGCGTATCGAAGGCATCAGAACCATCGGTGCGGGCCTCCAGCTTATCCTCTTCGGTCTCAGCCAGCTTCTCTCCACGCTTATCCTTCTTGCCGTTATACACTCCTGCCAGACGGATGGAGATGAGCAGGTCTTCGTTATTCTCGCTATTGATCATTATCCTGTGCTCGGCTCTTCCCACAAACATACGGTTGAGGAGCAGCATCTTCTCCAGATGGCCCATCGGGTTACCCAGATACACATCGTTCACATACCAGCCATGGTCTGTAAGATAGTTGGTGATGAAGGTATGGAAGTCATCATTCATCAGGGCATAGTTGTTGCCCACGAAGGTAGAGTCGTAGTAGAAGTTTACCTCCTTACATCGGTGATGCTCGTAATACTGCATGAACTTATCGAGCAGGGCAGGCAGTTTCTCTTCATACTTCACGAATATACTCTTCAGGCAGCGGGCTTCGCCCCGCAGGTTGTCTTGTCCCACGGCTATCCAGTTGATCAGGGCGTTGGCATCGAAGGCGATGCACAGCGGACGGTCAGGATCCACATCTGCATCCATACGGGAATCAACATGCTTGAGCTTATCAATATCATACTCCAGCCCATCCAGATAAGATATGTTAGGGGCAGTATATAGATTCACGTCTCTCAGGTTTGAGTAGAAACCATCAAGAGAGATGGAAGGTCGCTTGCACATGATGGAAGTCTGGAAGGTGAGCGCAGGCAGGTCTCTCTTCATCTGCTTGATAAAGTCCATACCAAGCACCTCAACATTATATACCGAAGAATACTCTTTATAGAAAAGAGCCTTGGAGCGCAGCTGAGCCAGGTGCAGCCCAATCTCCTTGAGCCTGCGCTTGGCATACAGGCTGATATGTCCCGAGGTCTTGATGCGGTTGCGGATATCGTATTCCTCCACCACCAGCGATGAGATGGCATTGATGAGTTGCTGGTCGCAGTCCTTCTTGTAGTTGAGGAACCAGGAACCCTTCTTTGTGACCGGCATATCCGAGGTGATGAGCATACCATGGTGGTAGTAGTGATGCCCGAAAAGGTTTACGTTACCACGATTAGCTGGGAAGGTTTCATCCTTCAGCTGCTCAAAGTTGATAAACTTCGCCTCGTCTATATCCAGGTAATCGAGCGAGAGGGAATTGGAGGTTCCCTTGCGGTCCTGGGAGATGATGGTACCGATGGAACCGTTATAGAAAGAGATGGTGTTCTCCCAGTTGGAAGGCGGAATTACCGGTTCCGGCCATCCCAGCTTCTTGGACGGTTTTACGCCGATAAGATAATGCTTGCCACGATGAAATCCCCATCGTTCCCAATGCTGGAGCATGGAAGGAAGGGTATTGGTAAGGCATCGCTTGGTATTGGCAGATACGAAACCGCCATTACTGCCAGGCATGCGCTGCATGTTGCGCAGGTTGAAGGTGGCATGCAGGATACTCTTGCCGATACCACGACCGCCCACGATTACAGAGTCGCGGGCATTGATGAGGTTTACTTCCTGCTGTGCCGGGTTGAAATATTGTTCTATCATAATGATTTCTCCTCTTCCTTGACTTCTTCTGCAGGTGCGTATTCCAGGAGTTGTTCATCGTAATCTTCACTCTCGATTCTGATGAGATCCATGGAGTTGTCTGTGTATTTATTGATAAGTTTCTTGATAGTACCCATCACGTTCGGTATGCGCTTCAGACCGAGATGGCGAGGGTCTGTAGTAGGAATGAATACCTGAGGCTGGATCATATCGTAGCCATTATCAACAGGATCCTCCTTATCGAGCAGGTGATATTTTCCGTATGCAGCTGCAGCAGCAGCCATAGCCCTGGCGTCCCCCATGTTTTCTGCCTTCTCGTAGGTCTGCTGTATCATCTGGTCGAATCGGTACCGGGCAAAGTCCTTGGAAACCTTCTGGAGGTTGCCCAGTATGAGCTTGATGAGATGCAGGTCATTATAAGCCATCATGCGCTGCACCTTGTAGTCCTGCATATCCTTATATACCAGTTCCTGGTCTGTCTTGCGTGGGTTGATGAGCCACCAGGCATAAAGAGCCCGGATGCGCAGAATGCGGTCGCGCACGGGTGCGGGAACATTCTGTGCATCCATCTCTTCGGGTGTACGGTCCATCAGGTCGATGATGGCATCAATGTTGGCTGGTTCTCTCATATTTTATAATGAATTTATTGGACCGAATTCTCTGCGAGCCGTTCCTTTGCTACCCGATCACGGTCGGCACGGGTCACCACGTATGAATCGTAGGTGAGCATATCGGCACGGTATTTCTTGTCGAGATCCGAAAGAATCTTCAGGTACTCATATCGGTCGCACGGCTCCTTGTCTTCCATCGCCTTGAGCGTCTCGAAGGTGGATTTAATCTCCTTATATCGCTTGGCGTTGATGTCCCAGAGGTCGGCTACTTCCTTGGGCAGGAATTCGTGATCCTTGCGCTTGCCCTTGCGTACTACAGCCACCCCGTCGCTATCCGAGGATGGAAGTTCTGCATCATCTGAAGAACTTTCTTCCTCGATGGAATCGCCGTTTTTCTCTGATTCTCCCTGATTTTCTCCGTTATTCTCTGATTCTCCCTGATTATCTCCGCTACTTTCCGGTTTTCCTTCGGCAATGATGGCCTGTGCTTCAGGAATCACGATTTCGTTCATCTTCTTAACCTCATCGATGGTCATGTTGTCGAGTCGGATTTTGAGGAATTTATTCAGTTCGTACTCAATATTGGTACGGTATGCCTGTGGCTGACGGGTGGCTCTGGCATGATAGAAGCGGTCGCGGTTGAGACGGAAGAGCATGTTGGCGCCCTTGATGATGGCTTCGTCTGATTCGTGCTTGGAGTTGAGCCACTCCTGTATCTGTCTGGTGAATTGATGATCCATGTATTCTATATAATAAGGTGAAAAATAAACAAAGGTGGCTCAGGCATAAAGCGAGAGCCACCTAAGCAAGTTAATTTTACCGTATGTAGTTATGTATATTTGGGCCAGAATTATGCTCCTTCAGCTGTCCATACAGAACCATCGCTGCCCTTGATGTCGCCCTCATCGGTTTCGAGTTTACCATCATAGAATGGAGCAGGGCAGAAATCGGTAGCTTCCACGCTGAGCGTTGAGGTCTTGGAGTCTGTAGCTCCTGCGCCGCTGTTCTGGGCAAAGGTTGACTTAACCGGGAACATCTCGTTGCCGAGGATACGGAAACGACCGTTAGGATCCTGTTGCGCATAGATAAGCTCGTCATTGATAGCCATACGACCGAAACCGGTAATATCGGCATCTGTGCCGCCTATGACGTACTCTGCCTTGTTGAGGAAGGTTGCAGATGGAGCCTCGCCCTGAGTCTCCGTGGTGATGGAAGACTTGAGTGCTACGAGGTCCACTACATGCCATTTTGCATCAGCTTCCAGCGTAAAATCACCCTTGTAGGTAGCGAGTTCCTCCAGTCCCTTGGTGGTATCGCCTGGGTCCGGAAGCTTTGGCCATGTCAGAATCTGTGAGAGCGGAATGGCCAGGAACTTAGGCTTAATGCCGGGACGAATAATCGTTCCCGGACATTTGCGCACCGATTTATATAAATCTCTGTTAGTACAAACCATAATTAAATCTCCTATATTATATAAGGTGAAACATTAGACGTTTCCTTCTTTGGTAGTGTCCTTGCCGCTCTTGTCGCCACCGGTATGGCTAACTGACGATGCGGTTGCCTTCTGGATGAGTGGCTTTTCACCATCATCGGTAATGAACAGGGCGCGCTCCTTGTTGATGCTCTCAAACTGGGTTCCGAAGAACTTGGTAGCGATGAAGTCGAGTTTCCATGGGTGATATTTCTCGACCTTAATCTGCTCAGCATCGTTGTTGTTGGCCTCGTTGACACCTACGAGCATGTTGCTCTTGGTGGTAAGCTCAAAGAAAGGAGCATCCTTCTTGTTGGAGAGGACAGCGAACTCTACGTTGCCGAAGCCCTCTACTGTGAGGTGGTTGTAATTCTTGTTGTAAGGAGCAGCACCAAACTTCTTGAGGTAGGCACGGTTGTAGAGGTTGACGAATGACTGAGGAACGTAAAGGTAAACCTTATCCTCTGCCATCAGCTCTTCATCGGCGAATTCACAGATGCCCTGTGCGAAATCTACGGCGTTGTCGTCGTTGATGGTCTTGTTGTCGCCCAGGATATCTGCAACCTTGATGAGGTTGCCGAGGTCACTGGAAAGCTTGCCGGTATCCAGTTCAGTCTTGGCAATGGTATCGAAACCATTGAAGAGGTCAACAGAACCTGTTCCTGTAGGGTTGCGTACTGCCTTGAACAGAACCTTGTCGAGGTTCTTGCCGAGTTTCAGGGCAAGAAGCTGAAGAACCTGCAGCGTGATAGGCACATTCTTCAGGGCATCGCCATTAGTGACGTTGGCGCCCCAGATGGTGGAATAAACTGAGTTAGGTGAGAACTTGATATCGACATTGCCAAAGAACACCTCCAGGGTACGAGGTGTAATCTTGACGTTGCCGTCAGTTACGCGGTTCTCATCGTATGGACCGAACTCAGCACCGCCTGTAAGTTCGCCCACAGTCTCTGATACACGGATGCCTGGGCGAAGAGTCATGTAGCTGAGTGACTTCTTCAGACCTCTGGTAGGCATGGTGATTAACTTATTACGGTAGGTCTTTGCTGTCTTTTGCAGCTGTTCCTGTACGTCAACAGGTGCAACAAATTTATTAGTCTCTGCCATATTATGCAAAATCAATTAAAACGTCCGACACTTGATCTGAGCAGAAGTCCTCTACCTTGGTATCATCCACAGTAGTGTGGGTTTCACCACCTGGCTCTTTCTCCAGATCCTTAACTTTATTCTCAAGGTCTCCCTTCTCCTTCTCCAGGTTCTTGACCTTATCCTCCAGTTCCTTCTTCTCGTTCTTAACCTTATCCAGTTCCTGGTCCTTGGTCTCGATCGAGCTGGAGTCGGCAGCAATCTTATCCTCCAGTTTCTGCATCTGCTCCTGAGAGATGGTGCAGTCTTTGGCTGATTCCTCTGCCTCAATGCCCTCTACGTTGAGAACATTGTTGATGTGAGTCCATTTCTTAATCATATCTAAAACATTTTTATGTGAGTTATCCTTTCCGAAAAACCGGTTCAGGAAACCCGGCTTTTTTTCGTACCAAGAATTGACAACCTCCGGCAGTACAGGAAGATTGTTGTACTTGATGAAGTCTTGGGTTGACTCTGTAATCTCTACAGGCTTACCATCCATAGCTTCATCTACGAATCCGAGACTGATGCACTCCTCAACTGTATGCCATTTAGCCTCAGACATTACCTTGATGATATCCTCGTGTTTCTTTCCTGAGCGATCGCAGTAAACATTGGCGATGATGTTGTCAATTTTCTGCTGATCTTCCTGCTGTTTCTGAAGCTGTTCGATGAGTGTGCCGATTTCCTCCTCGTTGAGGGCGCTCCATAAGAACTGTTCTGTGGAACACTTATGAACCAGGAGTAAACTGTACTTACTCATTCGAATGGTCTTTGCGCCCATCGCGCAGATGGTAGCGGCAGAAGCAGAGAAGCCAGCCTGAAAGTCAACAGTCACATCGCCGTGATTCTTGAACATCTGACAGATGGCAAGTCCGGCCGATACCGCACCGCCTAGCGAATCGATAGCTACATCGACATGCTTGCCTTTGTTCTCGTTAAGGATATCGTGAACCATCTTTTTGGTCCACGATCCTATGTAACCGGTGATTGATATTTGATATTTCATGTAACTTAGCGAATTATTTGCCGCAAAGTTATATAATAAGGTACGCAAATAAAAAAACTTATTCTATGATCTGGAGCGGCTTTATTATGTCGGACAATGTAACAGTATAGGTAGTAATGGACGATTCTGTACGTGAACTCGGCATCGTTTCGGAGATACTGGTAACAGGATAGGGACGATGATTACGACCGATAAGGTACTGGCAACCATCCGCAGTAGTGATTCTATATGCAAACTGTCCCCATGAGGGTTTGATCTGTTCACACGACTTGAATGTAAGCTTGGAAGTAAAAATGCGGACCTTCGACTCAATTTTGTCGGTAATTTCACAACTTGACGGATTTTTGCATTGAATCAGTCTGAAGCTGATATCAGAAGGAATGATGCATTTGTCACGCTCCGGATAGATTAAGCCTTCGAGGTTTTTCGCCTCTGTAAGCTCTACTTTTACGATATTCTTTATGTATGCCATATTTCTGAATTGTTTGGTTATTTCGATTTTTTCTGTTTTGTTCTGGGTTGTTCGCCGTAGCGGAAAAAAATCCGTTAATCTTTGCTAAACCTTGTTGCTGAATTCAAAATTACGCCGTTTTTTGCGTGTTGATTACGAATTCTGTAGAAGCATTGGCGCACGGTATCTTCATAATCAATGCCAACACCACGCATCTCGCACCAGGCATAAATAAGCGTTGACATCTTGCACGAACGGTTCGCAATGTCTTTCAGCGATGCCCAGAGATCCATCTTGAACAGGTCTGTTACCATCTCCTTCACAGCAAGTCTCGCACGTGGTCCGAGATAGTTGTATTCACACACCGGTTTTGCTTTGGAGTCTGGAAGCTCTATGGCGATGTATTCATCAGGATGACTAAGCCATCTTTCTTCCTCATACTCTTTATCCATGAACGCATGGGCGGCACTTTGGTGTAAATGGGCAGTTTCTGCCTTTTGCATATCTTCCCTGTTCTCCTGTTCTATGGGAGAAAGCTTGGCTGCAGGTGGCTTACTGGTAAGTCGGCGTATTACAGCTACCTCGTTACCAATGACAGGGAAAATAATTGGATTTCCATAGCTATGGTATGCCCATTGCCTGATATGCGCAGGAACTTTGATGTAAACGACTCTATTCATAAGCAATTTTTCGGCAAAGATACAAATAAAAATCCGAATAACTAATAATTATTAGTAAAAAGCTAATAAATATCAGTAATCTTGGTGTGATATAATTTCGTCCGAAAAGTTTGTATTTTTGTATCGTGTAACTTTGGCTTTGTAACTCGCTGATAATCAGTGTTATTTTCTTGATACATTTTTTAGATACAAAAAAGTGGGCCAAAACAAAGTTGTAACATAACCTATATGGAGAAGTAAGCCGCAGATACAAAAATGGTTTGTTACAAACTCCAAAAAGTTTGTAACTGAGATGTAACGCAACTTTGTAAACGGCTGAAAGCGTTTTTAACTCCCTCTTTTCTAGTTGTTTATCTATTTTCACCAACATTCTGTTACAGAGTTACAAAAGATTTGTATAATAAATAAGAAAGGGGTGGAGGGGAAAACGGCTGTAGGCGTAGGGAAGGGGGTGAAATGTGCCAGTCGGACGGCATGGGTGGCGACTGGACCCAACGAAAAAGGGAGCGATGAACAGATGCTCATCACTCCCTCGTAACATGGGAAAAGAGATATAAAAATTAGCGAATTTTGCTTGAAAAATTAGCCAAAAAAAATTGCATATTTCAGATATTTTTTGTACCTTTGCACTATAACTTGGGGCTATCTATCCTATTATATATGAGGGGTTAGAAAGGTTCTACATCATCAAGATCTTCCTTATTCCAGTCGATTTTAGATTGATGAACACCATTGTTTGCCTGAGTTGTCTCTTTTTCTAAATCACTCTTCTTGCTTCTGAGATAAATCATCTCCACTGGGCTTCCTTCGGGATGTGCAGGATCTCTTCTGATGATGCGATGCTGACTGTTGCAGAGGTCTGAAGGGTTGAGAGAATCAACGTAAGGACAGAGTTCTACAAATGCCTTCAGCTTCTTGGTGAAGCTCTGTGTAGTAGCCTTGTTGAGACCAGAGAACTGCTTGAAGTCGGTAAATGCCTTCTCTCTTACGATAAACTGATCCAGTCTTCCACTCTCCTCAGAGAAGTAAGAGCTAGCCCAATCCTCGAAGTTTACGCCCATATCAGCCTTGAACTTGCGCTTGACGATATTCTCCATCGGTGGAAGTATCTTAATCGGTTCTCCGGCCAATGAGAGATAGAATCGGCAACATTGCAAGAAAAAGTTGATGTCTGCATTCCATTCATCTTCAGAATATGTCTTAGAGAACAGATCCTTGTCGAAGTCATCACGTATGCTTCGGGTTTCCTGGTAGTCATTGTCCTCGGTGCGCTGGTGATAATAGTCAGAGAATACCATATAAAGTAATCTCGCCTCTGAAGACGGGTCGAAGTCTGCTGGCACATAGTTGGTAGTGAAAGCAATCTTCGGGCTGTCCTCGAAAGGAATGGTGAAGCTCTGGTTGTTCTTTGGATTCACAGTCATATCTGAAGTAATATTATCATAGAATAGTCCGGTGTTGAGATAGCGGTCGCAGTCATCGAGCAGCAGCATTTGGGTATGCTGGGTTACCTGGTCGAAGACGTGAGGGTTGTCCATCAGCTTAGGATTTCGTCCGGACAGTTTTACGGTCTTCATCAGCAGGGAAAGCGTCTTAAAGAAGAAACTTTTACCAGAACGGCCATTGCATTCGTTGTCTTCTCCGATCTTGTTATCCATGGCCATAGGCGCCCATGCTCGTGATGGTGACTTGTAGTGATGAAGCATATAGCCGAAAGTGAATATCTTGTTGATCAGGTTCTGCTTCTGCTCTGCGACTTCCTTCTCATCCAGACCTTCTCCGGCGATATCAAAGAGGTGCGCTTTATGGTATGACTCCTTCTCATCGATGCTTCTGTCCTCGAATCTATATTCCAGTTCCTTGCGCCAATAGGTTCGTGAAGCATTGATCAAATAGCCGAAGAAATGAGAACTTACGTTCTTTACCTCGATATCAAACTTTGGTCTACCATCTTCATCGATGGTACGAGTGATGGTAAACATATCGTCCAGCTTTCTGAAGTTGTGGTCGATGACATTCTCCTGCCATACGTAGTTCTTCAGAGAGCTTCCTTCCCGCTGATACTCCGTTAAGCCGTTTCTATCTACCTCTACGCTTACACGAGGAAAGAAGAACAGCTGGGAGTGATTGGTATAGCTGGTAAAATCCAGCGTTATCTCCTGGAGAGAATCGAGTGCTGCGCTTGAGAGCTTCGGGGTGTTGAGCACCAGGTTGAGGATATCTCGCTTCTCGGCTCTATCGATGACCCATTGGCGGCAGAACTCACGGATGTCTCTCGTGGTGATGAGCTTGACGATATTACCGGTGATGCGAACGTACCTGGTAATGGTAGAGTTCTCGTCATGGAGCGTGTAGAAGCCGTTAAGGCGAAGGAAATTGTACAGACACGCCGTATCGATATAATGGTCCCAGGTGTTGGCTTTCTTGTTGAGCTTACTCACCCAGAAGCGTGCCGGCATGGCCAGCGTCATGAGGTTCCTGAAGTCCTTGCGGGTGTTGCGGAGTTCCATCCAGTCGCGGAGATCCTTGCGTCCTTTGCCACGATTGTCGTGGTAGGTGCGAAGCCACTGGGGAAGCCAGATGGTATGTATATCGATAAAGCGGAGCGCAAGTTCCGTTCCCTTGGCGATGCCAGTCTCATCGATATCGGGTATATTGTAGAGTACCTCTACATACTTCATGATTTCCCTATATTCTTCTTCACTGAGTTTATAGGTCTCGGAATTAAACCATAATGGGTGATACCCGAGAGAACGGCAGCAAAGGCTGTCACGCTCACCGCTGCAGATGAAGGCTTCAGGAAGTTTCTTCTCCTTATATATCTTGGAATCATCTGTGTTGGTCTTGTTGAATTCAGCCATTTCACGGGCATTGAACTCATGATAAGCCTTCTTCAGCTCTGCTAGACCATTGATATACTGCTTTGGCTTGACACCATCTGGAGTGTAGGAAAATCTCCACTGCTTGCTGAAGTTAAGCGGTTCATATATCTTGTAAAACTTGACTTCTGGTTTCTCTCCTACGGCAGGAGAAACCAGGCATTCGCGCATAAAGATAGGGTAATGCTCGTTGCTGTACTTGATTTTTACCTTGCGGTCTTTAACATAGCCTATCCATTTGGCGGAATGCCAGTTGAGGGCGTCTACATGGTCTTGCTTGACGTTCGGGCCAAGAACCTTCAGTTCGTCCTCGGTAAACTTCTCGTTGAGTTCAAAGATACGAGTGCCATCCTTCTCATCGATGGTGGCATCACGCTCGGTGAACGTAGGCTTGTTGACGTCCTTCTTTAACTCATCGGAAATATTATACTCCGATGCCAGTCTGAGGATGGCATCGGGAAAACGATCGATATTCTTCTCCTTCATATAGAGGTCTATCGGAGACTCGGCGACTCCTTCGCCTCCGAAATCGGTTACCTTCCAGCAGTCCTTAAACTTCTTGAGAGCACAGGAAGGAGTCTTTTCGTTACGGATGGCAAAGTGCTTTTTAGGCGTGCCAGTCGAACAGTATTTCTGTACGCACTCCTTGGCGTCCGGGTATAATCCTATGATTATATCCAGTCCGTCATCGGTTGCCTGGTAAATTTGTTCTGCTTTGATCATATTTCTTTTCCTTTAAAACCGCCTGCAAAGATAAATATCTGCAGACTCAAAACAAAATACTTGCTGCCGAAAGTCTTAATGCCTCAGAATATGAAGCTTTATGGCCTTATTGACAGCTTTGGGCTGAGACAGGTTGATAAGTGAAAGAACGCGTCTTTCAAACTCTGTTTGTGTCTCGGATTCCTTACGCTGTGGGGGGGTGAGGAATTCTATAATGGTCTTATACCCTGTTTCCAGTGTTATTATTGCTTTCATATTCGCTAATTCTTTTAGGTGTGCACCCAAGTGGTTCGGAACCATGTTCTATATATCTGTGAAATAGGGGGCAGTATCTTCCGTTGATACAGTTTACCCCTATTGCACAGTTTAGGCATTTACTTGGAGCCATCTACTTGAACGTTAAACGTTTCGTTATGAATGAGAAGTTTAGCCTCTATATATTCAGGTCTTTCTTCTTCTTCGTTCCACCTTACTTCACGGTAGTCTCTTTCGCTCACTCTGCATTCGGATGCAATGCCGTCTTCACTCCACTCGACAATACGCTTGTCATCGTATTCGTCTTTGGCAGGAATAACGCCTAGAACCCGTTTGCCGAAACGATCGTTTCTAACTTCGTAAATGACTGCATCGGGAAATTTTGCCATGATGGCATCTTCTAAGCTTATTTTTTTAGTTTTCCGTTTCATTGTTTCTCATTCTATATTTAACAATACCTGCAACGATGCCGTCATCTGCATCATCGTAGTGAATTTTTAACTCCGTTTTTCCATTATGGAAGGATCCGTAAGATGTTTCAGCGGGAACGCTGGCATCCTCAAAATCTTTCAAAATGCACTCCAGCTGTTTACTGTTGCATATTACCGTCATTGTTCCCATGTCCCATCATTAATAACTTCGTCGACTATTTCCCGTTGGTATGGTAGCCAGTTGTTTTTTTTAATCTTGTCGTAAATGCCTGAGGCCGACATTCCGAATTTCAACTGGAGTGCGAGAATGAATTTGTTTCTTTTTGAGCGAGGAATCTCGTTATACCAATCTCGCAATGAATTTTTTTTCTCATTTTTTTGCTTATTTTCTTTCATATTTCAAATATTATTATTAACTTTGTTGCAAAGTTACGAATAATTTTTAGAAAACACTAAGAAATATTAGTGAAATACTAAAAGATATAAGTTAAATATTATTAATAAAATTGTGTGGTTATGTATAACGGTCAGGTACTCAGAAGGTTAATCGCTCAAGCTGGTTTGACGAAAAAACAGTTCGAAGAACAAGTTTTTCAAGGTAAATCAACGGGCTTGTATCATGTAGAAATGGCAAAGAGTGTTACTTGCAATACACTTGAACGCATGCGTGATGTACTCAAGTGTTCTATGGATGATTTCTTCACTACCCCCGAGTGGGCCGTGAAAAAGACGGGAGAAGTCATCGGCTCTAACAATGTCCTCTCTAATGTGAAGATCAACGACAGTAAGATGGAAAACCAGTATCTCAAAGAGTTAATCCAGGAAAAGGATAAACGTATCAGTACGTTGGAGAATTACATTAAACTTCTCGAAGAAAAGGATAAAAAGGACTAAAATCGAACGAAAATTAGTTCTTTACTGATTTTTATTAGTTTCTGTTTATCCTATATATAAATAGGTATATATTATTAATAATATGTTGGTTATAATATTAAATATAGGTAATCTTACCTGCTGGCGGCAGAAGGTCATCAGTCCTGCCGCCGCAACAATGATCGGGTAAGAAGTTGGTCAACAACATCTTATCCGATTTTTTTGTGCCCTAATTTATTAATTTAACATTAAATATTTGTTTAATTCGAATTAAAGTGCTACTTTTGCACAATAATATTTTTATGTGCAATTAATAAAAAAGGAAGGGCTTCAATATGTCAGTATCCAAAACAAGACAAAAACTGGTAGATGTCGCACGACAACTCTTTGCCAAGAATGGTATAGCAAATACTACAATGAATGATATTGCTGTAGCTTCTGGTAAGGGAAGACGTACGCTTTATACTTATTTCAGTAGGAAGGAGGATGTCTATTACGCGGTGATAGAATCAGAGTTGGAGCGTCTTTCGGACAAGTTGGACGAGGTTGCTAATTGCAAGATGCGCCCACAGGATAAAATCATCGAGCTTATCTATACTCACCTCAGTATGATTAAGGAAACGGTTGTAAGAAACGGTAACCTCCGTGCTGAGTTCTTCCGAAACATCTGGATGGTTGAGAAGGCGAGAAAAAACTTCGATGAAGACGAAATAGAGATTCTCAGAAGAATTTATGCCGAAGGAAGAGAAGATGGTGAGTTTGATATTGATAACATCGATCTGGTGGCCGATATTACTCACTATTGTATCAAAGGTCTCGAGGTTCCGTTTATCTATGGACGTTTGGGCCATGGCATGAATGTGGAGTCGAGCAAACCTCTAGTTGCCAAGGTGGTTTATGGTGCCTTGGGAAAGTCGGGCTTGAAACTCTAGATAAAAGAATATAGTAAATACGTAACTAATTGATAATTAATTAAATAAGAAAGAAATGGGATTATTAAGTGGTAAAACAGCCCTTGTAACAGGTGCTGCTCGCGGCATCGGTAAGGCTGTCGCTATGAAGTTCGCCTCTGAGGGCGCTAACATCGCATTTACAGACCTCGTACTCAACGACGATATGGCTGCCGGTTTGGAAGCTACTCGTAAGGAGATTGAGGCTCTTGGTGTAACCTGTCGTGCTTATGCTGGTAATGCAGCAGATTTCGAGGAGACACAGAAGACAGTTAAGCAGATTCATGAGGACTTCGGTTCTATCGATATCCTGGTTAACAATGCAGGTATCACCAAGGACGGTTTGATGCTCCGTATGAGCGAGGCTCAGTGGGATGCTGTTTTGAATGTAAACTTGAAGTCAGCCTTCAACTTCATTCATGCTTGCTCTCCAATCATGCTTCGTCAGCGTGGTGGTTCTATCATCAACATGGCTTCTGTAGTAGGTGTTCATGGTAATGCAGGTCAGTGCAACTATGCAGCTTCTAAGGCTGGTATGATTGCTTTGGCTAAGTCTATCGCTCAGGAGTTGGGTCCTAAGGGTGTACGCGCCAATGCTGTAGCTCCTGGTTTCATCGAGACTGCAATGACTGCACAGTTGCCTGAGGAAATCCGCAAGGACTGGATGAAGAAGATTCCATTGCGTCGTGGTGGTCAGACTGAGGATATCGCAAATGTTTGCCTCTTCCTCGCTTCCGACTTGTCTAGCTATGTAAGCGGTCAGGTTATTCAGATCGACGGTGGTATGAACATGTAATCTCTCGGCAATCGTTTTATTGATAAAACATGCAGGTAGTTTACGAAGACAACCATATAATCATAGTCTCTAAGAGAAGTGGCGAAATCGTGCAGGGCGACAAGACCGGCGACGAACCTCTCTCGGAGACTGTGAAACAGTACATCAAGGAGAAGTATCACAAGCCGGGAAATGTATTTCTCGGGGTGGTGCATCGCCTTGACCGTCCTGTTTCGGGTTTGGTCGTATTTGCCAAGACTTCTAAGGCATTGAGCCGTCTGAACAATATGTTCCGGGATGGCGAAGTTCACAAAACCTATTGGGCAATCGTGAAGAACATGCCAAAGGAACCTGAGGCTACGCTCACCCATTGGATTGTAAGAAATGAAAAGCAGAATAAGAGCTATGCTTACGACCATGAGGTGAAAAACTCGAAGAAAGCGATATTGAAGTATAAGGTGATAGGTCATACAGACCATTATACACTTCTGGAGGTGAATTTGATGACGGGTCGTCATCATCAGATAAGATGCCAGCTTGCCAAGATGGGATGTCCTATCAAGGGAGATCTGAAATACGGTTCTCCACGTAGCAATGCAGATGGCAGTATTTCTCTCCTTTCACACAGAGTAGAATTTGTTCATCCTGTGTCTAAAGAAACAATAGTAGCAGAGGCTCCGCTGCCGGATGATAATCTTTGGCGGGCTATTGCACCCTAACTCAAAAATCCATGCTTATGAAGAGGTATGCGAAATGGGCAGGAATCACGGTGTTGACTCCATTGGTGCTCATCTTGTTGTTATCCATTCTGCTTTATCTGCCACCTGTTCAGAATTGGGCGGTAAAGCAAGTGGCTGCTTATGCCTCAGAGTCGACGGGTATGGATATTTCGGTAAAGCAAGTACGCCTCGTCTTCCCTCTGAAACTGGGAGTGGAAGGCGTAAAGGTACTTCAGCCAATCGACTCACTCAAGAATTCCCCAAACTTGGCTTTAAGAAATAAGAGAGATACCGTTGCCGACATCCAGAAGATGGTGGTAGACGTACAATTGTTGCCTCTTTTCGAAAGTCAAGTCATGGTGGATGAACTCAATTTCACCCAGATGAAGGTGAATACCACTAATTTTATTCACGAAGCAAGAATCAAGGGCAATGTAGGTAATCTGCGCCTGAAGGCTCATGGCATTGACCTCGGTAAGGAGAAGGTGAGGGTGAATCATGCCCTGTTGGCTGATGCCCAACTCTCGGTAGAACTGAGCGATACTGTGCCGCCGGATACTACGCCTAGTACCAATTTCTGGAAGGTGAATATCGAAAAACTGAAACTGA
>OIXW01000243.1_pt1 | contig 15844 bp, 14 predicted proteins | sample 1587951 | NCBI WGS metagenome assembly OIXW01 (sample SAMN03283239) | human gut metagenome | biome: human-associated habitat; material: feces | host: Homo sapiens | place: Peru | collected 2012
GATAAAATGGTGCTTTTTTGATTTAAAAAACCAACACGGTGCAAATGATGATTTAAAAGAATATTTACGGAATATTTATTAGATAACTTTATTGTGGATATATCAGATGAAAAATTTGATGATCTCATTCTATTTTACACATATGCGATTATGGGATGCATAGATCATAATTTTATTGAAAACAACAATGATATTGAATTAGAAGCACTTTTGGATAAGTTTAATACCACATTATTGATGACAAATCCCCTTAAAGCAAGTAAGCAGTCTAGATAGAAGACTGCTTTTTTACGTTAATGTATGATTGAAAAGTGAATATAAATACATTATAATATAACTAGTGCTTTTTAGCACTTTTATACATAGGACACGGAGGGCTTTTATATGAATTTAATTGAAGTCTTGACCTATGTTCTTGTGTTTGTCTTAGGTGCAGGATGTTATTATATGTATATCCGTTTGAAGATTTCTAAAGCAAACGCAGATGCCAAAACAATTGTTGAAGAAGCTAATACAAAAGCAGACAATCTCATTAAAGAAGCAACGCTTGATGCAAAAACAAAAGCTTATGAATATAAGCTTGAAGCTGAAAAAGAAGCAAAGCAGCAGCGCTTAGAATTGACTAAGTTTGAAAATAAGCTATTACAACGTGAACAGAACATCGACCGTAGAGATATTTCTTTACAGGGGAAGGAAGATGCTCTTGAAGCAAGAAGCCAACAATTAAATAAGAAAAAGGCGGAACTAGAGGTCAAGGAAGAAAAGCTACAGCATCAGATTGATGAAAAGGTAGCCGAACTTGAAAAAATTGCAGCTATGTCTGCACAGGAAGCAAAAGCTGAACTCTTTAAACAAGTAGAACAGCGTATGGAGACTGAAGTCACTGCTTATATCAAAGAACAAGAAGATGAAGCAAAGACTAAAGCTTCATTATTTGCGAAGGATATTATTGCGAATGCCTTGAATCGTTATTCTCAGGAAGAAGTCATTGAACGCACAGTCAGTGTTGTAGCACTTCCAAGTGAAGAAATGAAGGGACGTATTATCGGTCGTGAAGGTCGTAATATTAAAGCAATTGAAAATGCGACTGGTGTAGATCTTATTATCGATGATACTCCAGAAGTCATTACATTATCATGTTTTGATCCAATTCGTCGTGAAGTGGCTCGTTTATCACTTGAAACACTTATTCATGATGGACGTATCCAGCCAGGACGTATTGAAGAAGTAGTCGCTAAGACTAAGAAGGATTTAGATGATACTATTTTAAAGGCAGGGCAGGATGCTGTCTTTGAATTAGGTTTATCAAGAATGAATAAAGAACTTGTCATGATGATTGGTAAGTTAAAATATCGTACAAGTTATGGTCAGAATGCTTTACAGCATTCAATCGAAGTGGCTCATTTTGCAGGAATTATGGCCGCTGAACTTGGATTAAATCAGCAGCTTGCAAAGCGTGCAGGTTTATTACATGACTTAGGTAAAGCAGTTGACCATGAAATGGAAGGAAGTCACGTTGAATTAGGCGCTAAATTCGCTAAGAAATTTGGTGAGAATGCGACTGTTATCAATGCGATTGAATCACATCATGGTGATGTTCCAGCAACATCAATTATTGCAGTACTGATCTCTGCAGCAGATACATTATCAGCTGCAAGACCTGGCAGTAGAAGTGAAAAAATTGAAAATTATATCCAGAGACTTGAAAAACTTGAAGAATTACCTAAACAGTTTGAAGGTGTGGATAAGGTATTTGCCATCCAGGCAGGTCGTGAAATCAGAGTCATTGTTAATCCAGAAAAGATTGATGACTTAAAAGCACATAAACTTGCAAGAGATGTCAAAGACAAGATTGAAACTGAACTCACTTACCCAGGACATATTAAAGTAACTGTGATCCGTGAGATTCGTGCTAATGAAATAGCAAAGTAGATAGGATCAAACCTATCTACTTTTTATTTAAGGATGTGAATAAAAATGAATATATTATTTATAGGCGATATTTTTGGCAAAACTGGACGTAAGATGATTGCAACCTACTTACCAAAAATAGTAGAAAAATATAGTGTAGAATGTGTTATTGCGAATGGCGAGAATACAAGCCATGGTAAAGGATTACTACAGAAGCATTATGATGAATTACTCTCTCATGGCATTTCTTTAATTACAATGGGGAATCATACATATTCTAAGAAAGAAATATTTGATTATATTGATGAAGCTGACAAGCTCATTGTCCCATTAAATAAGCCTCTTGCAATGCCAGGTGTAGGTTCTAGAATGATTGAAGTTAAAGGAAAGAAGATCAGAGTCACTAATCTACTTGGTCTCACATTTATGGATGGTAAGCCTCAGAACCCTTTTGAAGCAATTGAACCAGTTCTAGAAAACGATGAGAGTGATATTCATATCATTGATTTCCATGGTGAAGCAACAAGTGAAAAGATTGCCTTTGGTTATTATGTGGATGGACGTGTGAGTGCAGTGCTTGGTACACATACTCATGTGCCTACAGGAGATGAAAAGATCTTACCAAATGGTACAGCATTTCAATGTGATGTAGGTATGACAGGACCTTATGAAAGTGTTATTGGCTGTGAAAAGGAAGCAATCATTGAACGTAGTGTTAAAGGTATTATGACACCTTTCAGGGTTGTTGAAGATGAAGGACAGTTCTGTGCGACATTACTTCATTTTGATGGAAACAAGTGTACAAACATTGAAAGAATCAGAATTGATCCACAGGTAAAGTTTAAGTAAAAACAAAAGAAAGCGTCTTCACTTTTTCTTGAAAATACAGTATAATGTTTTTAGTTATGAAGGAGGACGTAATTTTATGGCTAAATGTAAAATTTTAATGCAGACTGCACAGGTGCAGAAGTTAATTACTTTTTTTGATGGATATAAGGATGACAAAGTAGATTTAAAATATGTAAGCAAAGCTGGTATCAAGGCTACTTTTGAATGTGAAACAGAATTATCTCCAGAAGATGCTGCTTCTCATTGTAAGTCTTTATTCAAGAAGACTCCAGAAGGAAGTTATATGTACTTCTCAATCCAGCCTGACGGTTTCTTTGGATAAGATACATGATAAGGCACAGGAAATATTCCTGTGCTTTTTATTTTAGAAGGGAGAATTTATGGATATTAAAGTCGTTATAGGGCAGATGATTGTATTATTTGCCTTGATGGGGTTAGGCTTTTTATTATATCGAGTCAATATTCTAGACCTCAATACAAATAGTAAACTGACTTCTCTTGTTTTATCTGTCACTACACCATGTATGGTATTAAATTCTGTCTTATGTACAGAAAAGTACAGTGACTCCAAAACAATCTTTACTATTCTAGGTATTGCGGTCGTTACATATTTTCTCACACCATTTATTGGTATACTTATTAATAAATTATTACATGTACCAAATAATCAAACAGGATTATATGTCTTTATGACAGTATTCTCTAATATTGGCTTTATTGGTTATCCAATCATGAAAGCAATATTTGGAAATGACTCTGTTTTCCATACATCTTTATTTGGTATGGTTTTTAATATTATGCTTTTTACTTTAGGGGTATATCTTATTGGTATTGGGCAGCAGGGAAACAATAAGCTAAATTTAAAGAACTTAATTACACCTGGTGTGATCTGTTCTTTCTTAGCACTTATTCTTTATTTATTGCATATAAGAGCACCTCAAATTGTAACTGATTTTACAAGCATGGTAGGTGATATGACTACACCTCTTGCAATGATTATTATTGGTGTTACATTAGGAGCTATGAATATCAAGGAAGTATTCAATGAATTACGTGTTTATATTTATACAATAGTGAAACAGTTAATACTACCAATTATTGCTTATCCGATTATTGCGTTTTTAATCAAGGATAACTATTTAAGAGGACTTACTCTTGTTATGTTATCTATGCCAGTAGGAAGTTCTGCTGTCTTGTTTACAAATAAGTATGGTGGCGATAGTGAACTAGCAGCTAAGACAATCTTTATGACAACATTGATCTCTGTTTTTACTATCCCATTAGTTGTCTATATGTTTTTAATTTAACACTTTTACCCCGATTTAGGGGGTTTTTTTATTGATGGGTATTTGTTATAATGGTGTCGAAAAGGAGCGTTTATGAAAGATTATAGTAAATATTTTAAAGGTCCTTCTTTAAAGGATGCACGTTCTAGAGGACGTACTGAAGTACAGCATTTAGACGATGCATTTGAGATTCCTGCAGATATGGTGGGCATTGGAAAAGGACAGACATATTATATCCAGACTTATGGATGTCAAGCGAATGAAAGAGATACTGAAACGTTATCAGGTATCTTAGAAATGATGGGTTATACTCATACTGATGAAGTGAAACAGGCAGATGTTGTATTATTAAATACCTGTGCAATCAGAGAAAATGCAGAAGAAAAAGTATTTGGTAAGATTGGTTACTTGAAGAATATCAAGAAGACTAGACCAAATCTGATTTTTGGTGTATGTGGCTGTATGGCACAGGAAGAAGTGGTTGTTAATAAGATTCTAGAGAAATTCCCTCAGGTTGATCTTATTTTCGGTACACATAATATTCACCGTCTTCCAGTCTTATTGAAACAGGCAATGTTAGAAAAGGAACTTGTTCTTGAAGTCTGGTCTAAGGAAGGGGATGTTATTGAAAATCTTCCAAGTCATCGTGCCAATAACTATAAGGCATGGGTGAATATCATGTATGGATGCAATAAGTTCTGTACTTATTGTATTGTCCCTTATACAAGAGGTAAGGAACGTTCTCGTGAATTAGATGAAATCATCAAGGAAGTAGAAGAATTAAAGAATAGCGGCTATAAAGAAATCACATTACTTGGACAGAATGTTAATTCTTATGGTAAGGATTTAAATAACGGTACAGACTTTGCCACTTTATTAGAAGCTGTCGCAAAGACTGGTATTGACCGTATTCGTTTCACTACAAGTCATCCTTGGGACTTTAATGCAGATATGATTGATATTATTGCGAAGTATGATAATATCATGCCTTCTATCCATTTGCCTGTCCAGTCAGGAAATGATGATGTTTTACAGCTAATGGGTAGACGTTATTCAAAGGAAAGCTATTTAAAGCTCTTTGATATGATTAAAGAAAAGATTCCTGATTGCACTGTGACAACAGATATTATTGTTGGTTTCCCAAATGAAACAGAAGAACAGTTCCAGGATACTTTATCTTTATATAACTATTGTAAATATGATCTTGCTTATACATTTATTTATTCACCTAGAGAAGGTACTCCAGCTGCAAAAATGGAAGACAATGTTCCTCTAGCTGATAAAGAACAGCGTTTATATCGCTTGAATGAGCTAGTAAATAAGTATGCAAATGAAGCCAATCAGAAATACTTAGGTCAGGTTGTAAAAGTACTTGTAGAAGGTCCATCTAAGAAGAACCCAGATGTCTTATCAGGTTATACAGAACATAACAAGTTAATTAATTTTAAAGGTGATGCCTCAATGGTAGGTCAAATTGTTGATGTTCGTGTCACTGAAGCAAAGACATGGGCACTCACTGGGGAACAGATTGAAAGCAATAACTAGAGATAAAGCAGACGCTTTAAATAAGCTGATTTTAAATGATCCACTTATTCAGGAATTTAAGAGATATGAAGAGGCTTTAAAAGCACGTCCTGAATTATTGGCTTTAGAAGATGAAATCAAACAGGAGAGTCAGATTATTCTTAAAAAGAAGGCACTTGGTGAATTAACTGACCGGGAGCTGAAGGCTTATGAAGCGAAGAAAGAATACTTTGAAAATCATCCTTTGATAGTGAATTATTTAAATCTAAAAAGTGAAGTAAATGATTACCTTATACAAGTTGAAACAATCATCAATGAAGAATTAGTAAAAGCTATTGACTAAATGTTTTTAAATGTTTATTATTGAACTAATTTATATAAAAAGGAGATTATTATGGCACATATTTTTAATGAACCCTCACACACTTTTAATGAATATTTATTGATTCCTGGTTATTCTAGTGAAGAATGCCAGCCACAGAATGTTAGTTTAAAGACACCTTTAGTTAAATTCAAGAAAGGTGAAGAACCAGCACTTTCATTAAATATCCCTCTTGTATCTGCAGTTATGCAGGCTGTATCTGATGATGGTATGGCAGTTGCTTTAGCAAGAGAAGGTGGATGTTCATTTATCTACGGTTCACAGACAATTGAATCACAGGCAGCAATGGTAAGACGTGTTAAAAACTATAAGGCAGGTTTCGTACCAAGTGATTCTAACTTAAGCGCTAATGATACATTAGCAGATGTTCTTGCACTTAAAGAAAAGACAGGTCATTCTACTATGGCTGTTACTGAAGATGGTACAGCAAATGGCCGTTTAGTTGGTTTAGTAACTGGTAGAGATTACCGTGTCAGCCGCATGGATGAAGACGAAAAAGTTGTTAATTTCATGACACCTTTTGATAAGTTAGTATGCGGACATAAAGATATTACTTTAAAAGAAGCAAATGATATTATCTGGGAAAACAAATTAAATGCTTTACCAATTATCGATGATGATAACAGACTTCTTTATTTCGTATTCAGAAAGGATTATGAATCAAGAAAATCAAATCCTAATGAATTATTAGATGAATCTAAACGTTATGTTGTTGGTGCTGGTATTAACACAAGAGACTTCGCAGAAAGAGTTCCTGCATTAATTGAAGCAGGTGTAGATGTATTATGTATCGACTCTTCTGAAGGTTATTCAGCTTGGCAGGCTAACACTATTGCATGGATCAGAGAACACTATGGTGATACTGTAAAAGTTGGTGCTGGTAACGTTGTAGATGGTGAAGGATTCAGATTCTTAGCAGAAGCTGGTGCTGACTTCATTAAGATCGGTATCGGTGGAGGATCTATCTGTATCACTCGTGAACAGAAAGGTATCGGTAGAGGTCAGGCTACTGCAACTATCGAAGTCGCTGAAGCAAGAGATGCTTACTATAAAGAAACTGGTATTTATATCCCAATCTGTTCAGATGGTGGTATCGTTCATGATTACCATATGACATTAGCTTTAGCTATGGGTTCTGACTTTATCATGTTAGGTCGTTACTTCTCTCGTTTTGATGAATCACCAACTAACAAGGTAAACATCAATGGTCAGTATATGAAAGAATACTGGGGTGAAGGTTCTGCACGTGCTAGAAACTGGCAGAGATATGACTTAGGTGGAGATAAGAAGCTTTCATTTGAAGAAGGTGTAGATTCTTATGTACCATATGCTGGTAGCTTAAAAGATAACGTTGGTTTATCATTAAGCAAAATGAAGCATACAATGTGTAACTGTGGTGCACTTACAATTGCTGAATTACAGGAAAAAGCGAAGATCCAGCTTGTGTCTGCTACTTCAATTGTTGAAGGTGGCGCACATGACGTATTATTAAAGGATTCTTCAAATTCAGGTAACAGATAATAGGAGGATGGAAGGAATAATATTCCTTCCATTTTTATCTTTAGGGGGAATGTTTATGATGATTAATAAAGAAAGGCTTGTTCAGACATTTTGTGAAATGGTTTCTATTGACAGTGAATCCTATCATGAAAAGCAGATGAAAGACTATTTAATGAAGGTATTTAAAGAATGTCATATGGAATGTATTGAGATGCCTATAGAAGGCTTTGAAGCAGGAAATATCTATGCTGTATTGAAAGGTAGTACAAATAAAGAACCAGTGATGTTTTCAGGACATATGGATACAGTATCTCCTGGTAATGGAAAACATGCTATTATTCATGAAGATGGACGTATTACAAGTGATGGGTCAACTGTTTTAGGTGCGGATGATGTTTCTGCACTTGCGTCTTATATTGAAGCTATTCGTACAATACAAGAGAAGAATATACCTCATGGAGATATAGAACTTGCGATTAGTGTCGCTGAAGAACCTTATGATGCAGGAAGTGCGTATTATGATTTTAGTCGTATCAAGTCACGGATGGGCTATACATTCGATTTAGCAGGTAAAGTAGGCTTGGCAGCTTTAGAAGCACCTTCTATTATTTCATTTAAGATTAGTGTAAAAGGGAAAAGTGCTCATGCAGGCTTTAATCCTGAAGATGGTATTCACGCTTTAAAGATTGCTTCAAGTGCCATCAGTCGTATTCCTAATGGTCATGTCAATAACAACACAACAGTCAACTTTGGTACAATTACTGGTGGTGAAGGCAGAAACATTGTCCCTAGAGAAGTTATTCTTACTGGAGAAATAAGAAGCTTTGATCATCAAGATGCATTAAAATGGAGCAAGCATATAAAGAATATCTTTGAAGAAGAAGCGGCTAAAGAACATGCACGTATAGAATACAGTGATTATGTACATATTGAAGCATATAAGATTGATGAAGATGAAGAGGTTGTTGAACGCTTTAAACGTGCCTGTGAAGAGCTTAATTTAGCACCAAAGCTTATTTCTACTCATGGTGGATCTGATAACAATAGATTTGTAAAAGTTGGCATCAGAGGAATAGTTGTTGCCTGTGCGATGAATGACTGCCATAGTGTAAGTGAATATACCACAATAGATGAATTAGAAAAGAGTACTCTATTAGCATTACATCTTATGATTGATTAAAAATATGTTATAATGGGGTAGTTAGGAGTGAGTATCATTTTGAAAAAAGAAAAATACTCTCCCATGATGGAGAAATATTTAGAATTAAAGAAGGACCACCAGGATGCTATTGTGATGTATCGTATTGGTGATTTCTATGAAATGTTTTTTGATGATGCAGCGATTGCCTCTAAAGCATTAAATCTTGCTTTAACAGGTAAAAATGCAGGTGTTAAAGAACGTGTGCCAATGTGTGGTGTACCATTTCATGCTGCAAGTGGTTATGTAGAAGAACTAGTCAAACAAGGTCATAAGGTTGTCATTGTAGAACAGCTTTCTGATCCTAAAGCCAAGGGTCTTGTAGAAAGAGGAGTTGTACAGATTGTTACACCTGGTACTTTAATGGATTTTAAGTTAAATGAGAAGGTGAATAACTTCATTGGGGCATTAGGTGTCTTTGATTTCTCATATACACTTGCTTATGCTGATTTATCTACAGGTGAATTCTATTGTTTAAATCTAGAAAAGAAGGAACATTTATTACGCAATAAGATTGAATCATTGGGTATTAAAGAGATTGTTGTAGAAGATGATTCTATTCATATTGATGGCGTGATGATGTCTTGCTTTAAGAATGAAACAATTAAAGACAACTATAAGAAGATTTTTGAGAATATCAATGATTTAAAACAGATTAAGGTATGTGCTAATCTGTTAAATTATATGATTGATACACAAAAGAGAGAATTAGAATATATTCAGACAATTGTAGAAGTAAAACAGGAAGATTATGTTTATATGGAAAGTGTCACAAAGAAGGCACTTGAACTCACTAAGAATGCGAATAATGAGAAATATGGTACTTTATTATGGCTATTAGACCATACGCATAGTGCGATGGGTGGACGTTTATTGAAACAATGGATTGATCAGCCTCTTATTTCTCAAGAGAAAATTGAAGAAAGACTGGATCTTGTAGAGGTGTTTATGGATAACCCTCTTGATAGAGATACAGTGGTCCATATGATTGATGATATCTATGATATTGAAAAGCTGGCTTCTCGAGTCGCTTTTGGAAATGTCAATGCGAGAGATTTGAAGTGGATCTGTTCTTCTTTGAAAAAGATTCCTGAATTAAAACAAGAACTATTAAGTCTTGATCATCCTCAATTAAATGAGCTTGCGATGCAGCTTGTAGATTTATCACCTATTATTCATACAATTGATGAAGCGATTGTAGATGACCCACCTTTAGTGATTAAAGAAGGAAATATCATTAAGGATGGATATAATAAGGAATTAGATGAATTACGCGATATTCGTAAGAATGGTAAGAAATGGCTAATGTCTTTTGAAGAAAAAGAAAAAGAACGTACAGGTATTAAAGGTCTTAAAATAGGTTATAACCGTGTCTTTGGGTATTATATTGAAGTCACTAAAAGCTACTTACCTTTAGTGAAGGATGAATTCAACTATACAAGAAAACAGAGCTTATCTAATGCAGAAAGATTTGTGACTCCAGAACTTAAGGATATGGAAAACAAGATTCTTTCAGCACAGGATCGAATTGCGGCATTAGAATATGAAATATTTACTCAAGTAAGACAATATATCAAGGGTTATGTTCATGAAATACAGGATGTCGCAAAGATTGTAGCCAAAGTAGATGTATATAGTACTTTTGCAGATGTCTCAAGTTATAACCGTTATGTACGTCCTTCTTTTAATTGTGATCATATTATCCAGATAGAAAAAGGAAGACATCCAGTTGTAGAAAAAGTGATTCCTGAAGAAAGCTATGTAAAAAATGATGTCTCTTTAGGTGAAGAGGCTAAAATCATGTTGATTACTGGTCCGAATATGGGTGGTAAATCCACTTATATGCGTCAGATGGCCTTGATTATGATTATGGCTCAGATTGGATGCTTTGTCCCTGCAAATAGCGCAAATCTTCCTGTCTTTGATGCAATATTTACACGTATTGGTGCCAGTGATGATCTGATCAGCGGTCAGTCTACATTCATGGTAGAAATGCTGGAGGCAAATAATGCCTTGAAATATGCCACTGAAAATTCACTTATTATCTTTGATGAAATAGGTAGAGGTACAGCTACATTTGATGGAATGGCACTTGCTCAGGGTATTCTAGAATATATAGCGACACATAATCATTCATTAACTTTCTTCTCAACGCATTATCATGAATTAACACGTATGGAAGGTGCTTCTATTAAGAATGTTCATGCGGGTGCTGATATTTCTAATGATTCTATACGTTTCTTATATCATATTGAAGATGGACCTTCAGGTCAGTCATATGGTATTAATGTTGCTAAACTAGCTAAATTACCTGATGAAGTGATCGTACGTGCAGATGCGATATTAAAATCATTAGAAGATAACAACATAGAAGAAAAACTGCAGAATGTAGAAGCTGCGCCAGTAATCAAAACAAGCGCGGTTGAAGAAACACTTAAAGGCATTGATCCAATGAGTTTATCACCACTTGATGCCTTAAGCACATTAATTGAATTAAAGAAGATGTTGTAGGAGATTATATGGGACATATTAGACAATTAAGTGACAATCTAGCAAATAAGATTGCAGCAGGAGAAGTTGTTGAACGTCCTGCAAGTGTAATTAAGGAACTAACAGAAAATAGTATTGATGCTAAAGCGAAAAGTATCACTATTCTAGTAGAACAGGGTGGTACAAGCAGTATGTCTGTTATTGATGATGGGATAGGAATGAATCGTGCAGATGCACTGTTATGTTTTAGTCGTCATGCGACAAGTAAGATTGTTGATGAAAATGATTTATTCAATATCACAACGCTAGGCTTTAGAGGAGAAGCCATTCCTTCTATTGCCTCTATTAGTGTCTTCACCCTTGAAACAAGTGATGGAGAAGAAAATACAAAAGTAGAATATGAATTTGGACAAAGAAAGAATGTAGACAGTGTGGCAATGAATCGTGGTACGAAGATCACTGTTGAACGAATTTTCCAGAATGTACCTGCAAGACTTAAATATATGAAGTCTATTAATGCGGAATTTGCAGCTATTTACTCTTATGTAGAACGTCTTGCCTTAGCTCATCCTGAAATTTCTTTTACTCTTGTTCATGACCATAAAACTATATTCAAAACGAACGGTAGAAACAATTTGCTTGAAGTAATCAGTGAAATTTATGGTGTACCTGTCGCAAAAAATATGATTCATGTTGATTTTGGAAATGAAGAATTTCATGTGTCAGGCTATATTTCTAAGATAGATACATCACGTTCTTCTAAGAATCATATTGTAACTCTTGTTAATCACCGTTATGTCAAGAATATGAAAACAATCAACACAATCAATGAAGTCTATCGTCGTTATCTTGCAGATAAAAGATTTCCTATCGCAGTATTAGAGATTGATGTAGATCCATATCTTGTAGATGTGAATGTCCATCCAGCTAAGTTAGAAGTTCGTTTCTCTAAAGAAACAGAACTTAAGGAATTACTACTTAAAGGCTTAGAAGAAGCTTTATCAAAAAAGAATCTCACATATAAGCCTTCTACAAGAGAAACAGAAAAAGCATCCTTTAAACCAAGTCTTGCTCAGATGACTATTCCTCTAGAAGAAGTATTTGAAGAGGAAAAAGAAGAGCCTATTATTGAAACAGTTCAAGAAGACTTACCTGTCTACGAACCAGAGAAAATAGAAGTGAAAGAATCTCCAAAAGAAGAACCACTTAAACCTATCAAAGAAAAAATCAAAGTTATTGGACAAACAAGAGGTACTTATATTCTAGGAGAAAATGAAAGAGGCTTTTATATCGTTGATCAGCACGCAGCGCAGGAACGTATTAATTATGAATATTTCTTGAATAAGTTCTCTCATCCTGATTTATCCATCCAGCCAATGATTGTTCCTCTTACTTTCGAATATCCTGAAAGTGAATGTTTAGTTATTGATGAACATAAAGAACTATTAGAAAATGTAGGCATTCACCTTGAATCATTTGGACGTCATTCCTATATCGTACGTGGCTTACCTTTATGGATGAAGAATATTGATGAGAAGATCTTTATTGATGAAATGATTCAAGAAGTATTAAATAATCAAAGTGTAGATATTGTTGCTATGCAGGAACATGCGATTGCGACACTTGCCTGCAAGGCAAGCGTAAAGGGAAATACATATCTCACAACACAGGATATGCAGACCATTGTAGATAATTTAATGCGTTGTGATAATCCTTATGTCTGTCCTCATGGCAGACCAACCATCATATTCTATAGTGATTATGAAATAGAAAAGTTATTTAAGAGGGTTGTCGTATGAAAAAAGTAATTGCAGTTTGTGGACCTACAGCCGTAGGTAAAACCCGTATGGGTGTTTCTTTAGCAGAAGCACTTCATGGAGAAGTTATTAGTGGAGACTCTATGCAGATCTACCGTACAATGGATATTGGAACAGCTAAAGTAACTGAAGAAGAAATGCAGGGTATTACGCATCATATGATTGATATCAAGAATCCTGACGAAACATTTTCTGTCAGCGAATTCCAAAAAGAAGTACGCCATTATATCGATACAATCGATATGCCTATTGTTGTTGGGGGAACAGGTCTTTATATCAAGGGGGCTCTTTATGACTATACTTTTGAAGAAACAGAATCTAAACATGATGAAATCAAAGAGAAATATGCACATTATACAAATGAAGAATTGCATCACTTTTTAGCATCCTTTGATCCTCAATCAGCATTAGATCTACATCCTAATAATCGTCAAAGAGTACTTCGTGCAATAGAAATTTATGAAGAATCAGGTAAAAGAAAAAGTGATATTTTAGAAGCTCAGGAACATAAGCCTGTCTATGATATCTATTTTGTTGGTCTTACATTACCTCGTCCTGTTCTTTATGAACGTATCAACAAGCGTGTTGATTTAATGATAGAACAGGGATTAGAAGATGAAGTAAGAGCTATTTATGATTCTGGTTTATCACGTAATGCACAGTCTATGAAAGCCATCGGCTATAAAGAATGGTTTGATTACTTTGAAGGTTCAAAAACTAAAGAACAGGTTATTGAAGAAATCAAGAAACATTCACGTAATTATGCGAAAAGACAATATACATGGTTTAATAATCAGTTTGATGTACATTGGTATGATGTTAATCTAGAAGATTTTGATTCAACAATCCAGTCAGTATTAACAGATATCAAAGAATGGTATGAAAAAGGATAAGTCTCATTTAACGAGGCTTATCCTTTTTGAGTTTTCTAATATTAGTTGTTCTACCATGCTTAAGAATTCTCTGGTAATTCTCAGTCAATGACTTCTCATAACGGCTTGTCAGCCATGGCACATAGAACTGTTCATCCTTGATTTCATCAGGAAGATATTGGAGATATTCCCATAAATCAGGTCTATGATAATCATAACGATCTTCTTCGGCAATACCAACAGGTGTTAAACGAATATATTGAGGTGCTTTGTGAGGTTCATTGTGGTAGGAAGCAAGAGCTGCATCAATCGCATCTTCACTCGATCTTGATTTAGGTGATAGAGCTAATTCTATGATAACACTCGCAAGAGGAATTCTTGCTTCGGGAAATCCGATTGTCTTAGCAGCCTGAAAAGCAAGCACTGTACGCATACAGGCATTAGGGTTTGCGAGACCTATATCCTCATAAGCTGTTGTGATAAGTCTTCTTTCAAGAGATTCAATATCACCTGCATCAATCAGCTTTGCGAAATAATAGAGAGCACCATTAGGATCAGATCCTCTAATAGATTTCTGTAATCCACTTAACGTATCATAATATTGATCCTCGTCTTTGTCGAATTGCATATTGGCACGAGGCACAGCTTCTTTTATTGTCTCTAATGTGATATGTGTATCAGGTGCATAAATAGTTGCAAGTTCTAAGCAATTATAAGCATAACGTACATCACCACTGCTCATTCTCGCAATATAATCATAAACATCTTCATCTATTTCATATTGGTTATTTAATCCTCTTTCACTCACTGCTGCTCTTTGACATGCTTCAACAATCTCTTGATTATTTAGAGGCTTGACTTCACATAGATGACATCTTGAACGGATTGCAGGATTAATCGAATGGTAAGGATTAGCTGTTGTACATCCAGCGATGATCAGTAGACCACTTTCAATATAAGGTAATAAATGATCCTGTTTATCTTTATTTAAACGATGTACTTCATCCACAATGACAAAAAGTCCTTCTGAAAGCTTTGCTTCCGTAATGATCTGATCCATTTCCTTTTTATTGCCTGTAGAGGCATTAAAGATACGGTAAGGAATATTCAAATCATGAGCAAGTGCCTTTGCCATAGTTGTTTTCCCACAACCAGGAGGGCCATATAAAATAATGGACATCGGATGGTCCTTCTTTACAAACTGTTTAAGTAATTTATTATCTCCTACTAGATGCTTCTGTCCAATTACATCATCAAGTCCAATTGGACGCATAGAATCTGCCAGTGTCTTATGAATCATAGTTTATTTCCTTTCGTTTTAGAATCATGTATAATTATAACATGATTTTGTAAGGAGAGAATAACATGAAAATTGTTTTACAGAGAGTAAAAGAAGCCAGTGTCACAATTGATGGAGAAGTACATGGTGCTATTGGAAAAGGTTATATGGTTTTAGTTGGTTTTAATAACGAAGATACACATGAAATCATTGACCGCCTTGTCGAAAAGGTGATCCACTTAAGAGTATTTGAAGATGAAAATCAGAAAATGAATCGTTCACTACTTGATGTAGAAGGTTCTATTTTATCTATTTCACAGTTTACTTTATATGCAGACTGCCACAAGGGAAGAAGACCAAGCTTTATTGATGCCGCTAAACCAGATATCTCTTCACCACTTTATGATTACTTTAATGAAAGTTTAAGAAATCAAGGAGTCCATGTAGAAACAGGAATCTTTGGTGCTGATATGAAATGCGCATTAATTAATGATGGTCCAGTCACTATTGTATTAGATAGTGATGAGATCATACCTCATAAATAATCCATATATACGGTAATAGGAGGGCATGTAAGCCCTCTTTTCACTTTTTTCACAAAAAATGAATAAAATCATAAAAAATGCTTTACAAGTCAAATGAATGGTGGTAGTATAAGTGAGCACTCCGGTGAGGAGCGCGGACAGAACATTGAAAACTGAACAGATACACGTCAGATTTATTTGAAAACAATTAA
>OIXW01000247.1_pt1 | contig 15605 bp, 10 predicted proteins | sample 1587951 | NCBI WGS metagenome assembly OIXW01 (sample SAMN03283239) | human gut metagenome | biome: human-associated habitat; material: feces | host: Homo sapiens | place: Peru | collected 2012
CATTGCCCGAAGCTACAATGTAATAGTCTGCTTTATTTTGTATTTCAGTTGCTACCCAACCAGCAGAAGGTACTGTGCTAACAGCAACAAAAGCCTTGTCATTTGTTGAAATCCCCAAATCTTCGAGCTTATTGGGGTCAATGTAGTTGCCAGCCTTGCTTACAATGCTTACCGTACCATCATTATTGTTGACAAAACGCCACAAGGTGTTGTCCGAGGGAGAGTCGGATTTAGCAACACCATTGTATTTTTGCCCGGTTCCGTTGTCTGTCAGATAGCGTGAACCACGCTCAGCAAGAATGCGGAACCACAATGGGTTTTCGGCAGTAGATGTCACAATCTTGTCTGCCCATGCCTGCGACGTGCCCAGCCCCAAGAGGGGCAGTGCGGCCAACAAGCCTTTGAAGTAGTTTCTTTTCATTTAATTGATAGGTATTATTGATTTGTATATGTTACTGTTGTGATGTACGCGTTAGCAGAATTTTGTTTGCTAATTCCGCCAACGTGTTACTTGCTTGTCAACTTGTTAACCCGTTAACCAAGAATTTCGCCAACGGGTTGCCAACATTACTTGCCTTCCTTTTTGCCGCCCAGTATGGCGGTGGGGTCAAGTTTGGCTATGGTGTCGCGCATGGCGGTGTCGCCCTTGAGATTTTCGAGTTTGTAGTAATCCATAAATCCCATGTTGCCATCGCGCAGGGCCTGTGCCAGGGCCTTTGGCACTTCGGCCTCGGCCTGTATTACCTCGGCACGTGCCTGCTGTGCCTTGGCCTTCATTTCCTGTTCGGTGGCCACGGCCATGGCGCGTCGTTCCTCGGCCTTGGCTTGTGCAATGTTCTTGTCGGCGTTGGCTTGGTCCATTTGGAGTGTGGCGCCAATGTTCTTGCCCACATCGATGTCGGCAATGTCTATTGACAGAATTTCGTAAGCTGTGCCGGCGTCGAGGCCCTTTGAAAGCACGAGTTTTGATATAGAGTCGGGATTTTCGAGCACTTGCTCATGCGTTTCGTCCGAACCGATGCTCGACACAATGCCCTCGCCCACACGGGCCAGAATGGTGTCCTCGCCGGCACCACCTACCAGCTGGTGTATGTTGGCACGCACCGTAACGCGGGCTTTGGCTATGAGCTGAATACCGTTTTTGGCCACCGCTGCCACGGGGGGTGTGTCTATTACTTTAGGATTGACACTCGTCTGCACAGCCTCGAACACGTCGCGGCCGGCCAGGTCGATGGCGGTAGCTTTTTCAAACGAGAGGTCGATGTTGGCCTTAGATGCCGACACCAGCGCATGCACCACACGCTGCACGTGTCCGCCCGTCATGTAGTGGGCTTCGAGATTGTCGCGTGTCACGGTGCGCAGTCCGGCCTTGTGTGCCTCGATAAGGCTCGGCACGATGATGCCGGGCGGCACATTACGAATGCGCATCAGGAATAGCTGAATGAGCGATATCTTCACACCCGACACCTTGGCACTGAGCCACAAGAAGAAGGGCACGAAATGGAAAAAGATGCTGAGAAGTACTATGGCGCCTAACGCCACAACAGCAATCACCATAGGAGATGAGATAATCATAAGCTACAAGTATTAAGTAGATAAAGTTGAAAGTCGCTCATGGCTACTGACAATATCGCGGACTCACTGATAAGTTAGCTGAAAATTCGAATTTAACAAGGGCGGGCTGAAGGCCCAATGTTCTTCATAGCCCAGGGCAAGCGAAGCGGCACCCTGGGTATCGCGTGTTGAAGCAGTCGCGCCCTGTAAGGGCAAAAGTAAAAAGCTCTGTTACTTCTGCCCTTACAGGGCGTAACTTTTGCATTCATATCAACCCAGGGTGCCGCTTCGCTTGCCCTGGGCTATGAAGAACATTGGGCTTTCAGCCCGCCCTTGCTAAATCCGAAACTTCAGTAAGTTAACAAGTTAACGGGAACCACGACTTTTACCATACAAAGGTATGGCTTAATAACAAAAGCGTGGAAAAGTTCCTTGGTCTTTTTCACGTTTTTGTGTTATACAACATATTATGAGAGCTAACGGCTCTGTGCATCAATATATTCGAGTTCGGCGGCAAGCATGGCTATGAGCGGCATGTCGGCACCGCGGCTGCGTGCCTCGGCCAGCGGACGGCGGTAAAGGTAGTACAGCTCCATGGGGCGGTGGTGGTCGCGGTCAAACTTCATGCTCGATGCAAATTGTGGCATGCGGCGTGTCATGTCCATCATTTTGTCGGCATAACTCTCGTCAATGCCCTTCACACCGCAAGCTCTGGCGGCACCTATCACCTCGAGCATCATTTGGCGAATGATGGGTGCCATGCTCTCGTTGGCTATCAGGCTGCCGGCCGAAACGGCACCCACGGCAGCGGTCATGCCGTTAAAGGGCATGTTCCACACAGCCTTTTTCCAGCGCATCTCGTCGTAGGGCATTTCCTTGGCCTTGATGCCCGAAGCTGCAAAGTCGGCCATCATCTGGCTGAGCGCCTCGTGGTTGTGGCAGTTGTAGTTGCCCACCTGCAGCAGTCCGTTGAAGGTGTGCGTAATGTGGCCGGGAGCGTTTTTGAGTGTGCAGATGTATGCCACGCCTCCCAACAGTTGCGCACGTGGCATGGCCTTGCACAAGTCGGCCTCCAGCCCGATGCCGTTTTGTATGAGCAGCACCAGTGTGTCGGGGTGACAAATTGGGGCGAGCATTTGCGGCAGCAGGTGGTTGGCTATGCTCTTGATGGCTACTATCACCACATCGCACACTGGCATTTGCGCCGTACTGTTGTAGGCATTGATGTGGCAAAGGTGGTAACTGCCATCGCACGAGTCGACCTGCAGGCCGTGCTGGCACACATGGTCGTAGTCGGAATGCAGCAAAAAGTGTACGTCGTGACCGGCTTTGGCCAACAAGCCGCCATAGTAGCCACCTATGGCACCGGTGCCTATGATTGCATATTTCATATAGTCTGGTATATACGTATCTGGTTGACGGGGTGACGGGTTGACGGGTTGACAAGTAAGTAAGCATACGCTACTTATTATTATGTTAAAGTAAGACTGGTAACAAGCTTGGCAAACTTACTTGTAAACTTGTCAACTTTTCAACTTTTCAACTTGTAAAGACGGCAGCCCCATCTTATAAACATTCGTTTCACGCAGTTCAAAGCCCAGGCTCTGATACAAGCGGTTGGCTGCCACCCGCTGCGGACGCGAGGTGAGGTTTGCCGTGGCGGCACCGTGGCGGCGGGCTTGAAACATGAGGTGGTCGAGCAACATACGCGCATACCCCTTACCACGCTGGGCAGCGTCAACCACCACGTCCTCCACCCATGCTTTGTTCCCCGTGAGCTGGTGGCACAGGCAGAGTGTAGCCGTTCCGGCCAAAGTGCCCTGCGGCGTGTAAAGCAAGTAGATGTGTGTGCGGGGCTCGTGGGCCAAAGCAGTGAGTTGGGCGAGCGTTAATGGCACAAAGTTGGACGAGAGTTGGGCAAGCAGGGTGTTTACACTGTCGAGCAGCGGTGTGCTGCAGTCATCTGCCCTGAGCGACACAATGTGGCAGCGGCGGCGCACGTCGAGCAGTTGGCGTATGGTTTTGCCATAAAGGGGGTGGCACCATTCGGGAGCTATCTCGGCCAAAGGTTCGAGCACAAACAGGCGGTCGGTCATTTCGGGGTGCGGCAGTTGCAGCGACGGTGTACACACCACGCGGTTGTCGCTGGCCAACAAATCGATGTCGATAATGCGGTCGTGATACACCCCGTCCTTGCTCTTGACGGTGCGCCCCATGTCGCGCTCAATTTGCTGAGTAGCGCACAGCACTTCGGCGGGCGTCATCGTGGTGTCTACTGCCACAGCCGTATTGACAAACAAGTTGTCTGATTCAAAGCCCACGGGTGCCGTTTCGACAGGTGTGGCCTTACGCACAACCGTGCCTATGCGCTCGCCAATGAGCGCACAGGCACGGTTTATGTTTTCGTGACGATTGCCAAGATTTGTTCCGAGTGAGAGATAAAGCATTACAAGTTGTGATATATATATGTGTGAGCCGAGCGGTTGCCCCCTACTCCACCGAAAGTACGTCGAACACCATTTGGGGTTCAAAGCCGCGTGTAATGGCCGCGCGGGCAATCTTTTGGTTCACGGCATAAGGCGTGTCGCCCTTGGTGGTGCGGCGCCGCGAGGCAATGAAGTCGGCCAATGCCTGACGGTAGTCATCGTCGTCTATCAGAGCCAGGGCATCGTCGGTGTCGAATTCTGATACCCCCTTTTGCCGCAGCGCATAGCGTATTTTGATGCGCCCCCAATGGTCGAAGCGAAATTTATCGTTTACAAAGGCGCGCGCATAACGTGCCTCGTCGATGTAGCTTTCGGCCTCAAGGCGGCCCAAGGTCTCGTCCACCTCGTCGGGTGTAGCCCCTTTGGCCAGAAGCTTTTTGGCTATCTCGCTGCGGCAATATTCCTTTTGCGCGCAGCGGCTGGTGGCCCACTGGTAGTATTGGTTGTTATCGGCCATAAGTTACTTAATGATGCTGCGCAGCACAAACCAGGCATGGTAGCCCAGGGTGGAGAGCAGACCATAATGGTGCGACATGATGTGGAAACGCTCGCGCAGCGATGCCTTGTGGTTGCGTGTGGTCATGCCCTCGTTCAGATAGTCGGCGATGATGGTGTGTGCATTGACAAGCGGCAGTGCCTTGCGCGAAGCCTCACGCATGATGCGAATGCACCAGTCAAAGTCGGCCGAGAAGCGGTACTTGCGGTTGTAGTGCATACGCCGTGCCAGGTCGGTACGTGCAAAGAAAGCCTGGTGGCACACCAGCATGCCATTTTTGAACGAGCGCCAGTTGAGGTGTTCGGGCGGTGTCAGGCGCCGGCGTCGCAGAAAGTTGCCGTCGGCATCTACCAAGTTGGTGTCGCCATACACCACAGCGGGCAGTTTGGGTGACTTGACAGCCGCCTGTGCCACGAGTTCGAGCGTGTTGGCAGCATGAAAGGTGTCGCCCGCATTAAGAAATAGTATGTAGCGCCCCGTGGCCATGTCGATGGCCTTGTTCATGGCATCGTAGAGCCCCTCGTCGGGTTCGCTGATGCACACTATTTCGTGACGCACGGCAGCATGGCTGTTGCGCTCCTGATAGTGGTGCACAAGCTCAAGGGTATTGTCGTGCGAGTTGCCGTCAATAATGAGGTGCTCCACATGGGCATAGGTTTGCTGCTCCACACTTTCGATGGTTCGTTCAATAAGCGCACCGGCATTCCATGTAACGGTGGCTACGGTAATTTTAAGGCCTTCTTCTGTCGTCTGTGCCGCGGAAGGAGGCACACTGTTCTCTTCCATTTTTATGATAAGTACATTATTATTCTATTAAGCAGGTTGCTGCCGCCCTACTCCATTGCATATACTGCCGCATAAGCCTTGGCCACAGCCTTTTCGTCGTAAGCCTTCAGGGCCTTGGCGCGGGCATTGCGGCACATGGCGGCATAGCTTTGCGAATTGAGTGTTGCAGCTATGCCATGTGCAAAGTCGAGGCTGTTGCAATAGGCGGCCAGATAGCCGTTCACCCCCGTGTCTACCATCTGTGGCACACCGCCCACATTGAATGCCACACAAGGCACGCCACAGGCCATGGCCTCGGCTATGGTGTTGGGCAGGTTGTCCATGAGGGTGGGCATAACCAACAAGTCGCAGGCTTGGTAGAGCTGCCGCATACGCTCCTCGCTCTGTACATAGCCCATGGCATACGCTGGCACAGCAAAGGCCGATTGCAAACTTTCGGCTCCATGCCCCGCCAGCACAATGGCCACCTTGTCGGCCTGGTCGGGGTGCTCCTGCATGAGCAGCGATATGGCTTCGGTCAGATAGTCTATGCCCTTGTTGGGGTCGGTCACCTTAAAGGCGGTAAACAGCAGCAAACGCTTGTCGGCGGGCAATCCGAGTGTCTCGCGCACCTCGTTGCGGGTGGGCATGCCCTCTGTGCCGGCTGGTGCATAGTAGCGTGTGTCGATGGGATTGGGTATGCAGCCCACGCGCTGCCCCTTGAGCAGTGGCGCTTGTGCGGCCAAGCCGGCCAACCACTGGCTGCACCCTATTGCGGTAAAGTGGCCCTTGGCGTAAGTGGCAGCCTTGCGGCGGTAGGTGCTGGCCGACAGGTCGCCCGCCGAGGGACGGCACAACTGCGGACATTTGCCGCAACCGCTGAGCCAGCGCTGGCAGTCGGCTGCATTGTGACACACACCGGTAAAGGTCCACATGTCGTGCATGGTGATGACCACGCGCTTGCCACTGCGCAATATCTTCTGCATATTGCGCAGCGAGAGCATGGCCTGGTTTGTCCAATGCAGATGTATGACATCGGCCTCGGCAAATGCCTTGAGTCGTGTAATGTCGTTGCCAAAGCGTGCCGTGTCTACTGCAAACAGCCCTTGGCGGCTAAAGCCGTTCTTTACGAATATCTCTAACCTTTCGAGCACGAACTTGAGTTTGCGCCACAGGGTGCGTTTAAGGCTTACCACCTCTGTGCGCTCTGCCGGCAGTGTGCGGTTCATGCACAACAAGGTGGCATCTACGCCGTTCTGGCGCAATGCTTTGAGCAGCCGCATGGAGGCTATGGCAGCCCCGCCTGCGTGGTCTGAGGTGTTGATAAGCAGTACTTTCAAGGGAGTAGAGGTTAGGGGGTTAAGGTTATGAGGGGATAAGGTTATGAGGTTATAAAGTAACCTTTGTGTGTTAGGCAAGGAGTTTGGAAGTTAGAGGGTTATTGGGTTAGAGGGTTAAAAGATTACCCTTGCTTACCTAACTCACAAAGGTTACTTTATAACCTTATAACCTCATAACCTTATAACCTTATAACCCTCTCACCTTCCCAGCGTGTCCTTTGCAATGACAGCTGTGGCCCCGGCGTTTTGTTTGATATAATTATCCGCCGCCTGACCGGCGCGTGAGAGTTCGTCCTTGTCCGAAAGGAAACGATCCATGATGGCCGCAAAGTCAGCCGCAGAATGTATTTCGCGGCAACCGCCATTAGCCAGCAAAGCCTGCGCCTCGCGGAACTTCTTGTTGTTAGGGCCTATTATTACCGGCACACCATACACCGCAGCCTCAGGCACATTGTGTATGCCCACGCCAAAACCACCGCCCACATAGGCCACGGTGGCATAACGGTAGATGCTCGACAACAAGCCATAGCAGTCTATTATCAGGCAGTCGGCCTCGGCCACACTCTTAGGCGTGGCTGTAGAGTAGCGCACATACGGCCGTTGCAGTTTGCTCTCAATCTGTCGCAAGTGGTCCTCGCTCACCACGTGGGGAGCCAGCACCAGGCGCAGGTTGGGGTGGGTGTTGAAATAACTAATAATGATGTCCTCGTCGGGCTGCCACGAACTGCCGGCCACGAGCACCCGCCAACAACCGGCAAAGCGCTCGACAAGGGGCAGCGGCTTGGCCGCATTGCGTATGTCTATTACGCGGTCAAAACGGGTGTCGCCCACCACCGTCACATGGTTAACGCCTATGCCGGCAAGCAGTTGTTTCGAAGCCTCGTCCTGCACGTAAAGGTGCGTCATGCGATGCAGCACACGTGCATAGTTGCGGCCGTACCAACGAAAGAATATCTGGCCGGGCCTGAAAATGCTCGACACCGAATAAACCGGCACATGGTTGCGGTGCAATATGTCGATGTAGTTGCGCCAGAACTCATATTTTATGAAGTATGCAGCCTCGGGACGCGCCATTTTTACAAACTTTATGGCGTTGAACGGGGTGTCGAAGGGCAAGTAGCATATCACATCGGCCCCAGCATAGTCCTTGCGCACCTCATAGCCCGAGGGCGAGAAAAAGGTGAGCAATATTTTGCGTTCGGGGTGCTCGCGCCGCAAGCGCTCCATGAGCGGGCGGCCCTGTTCAAACTCGCCCAGCGAGGCGGCATGAAACCACACATAGCGGCTGGTGCCTATCTGGCGGCGCAATATGCGCCAAGTGTCGCGGTGCCCGCGCATCATGGTACGCACCTTTTTGTTAAAGAGTGCGGCTATGTTGCAGCCGAGCATCATCAAGTATATTGCGAGTGAATACATCTTGTAGTAAAAAGAGTTTTGCTGTCCGTTGACACCACCAAGCGTCAACGGACCGACAAAAGATAGTTAACTGGAGCCTACAAGCAGACAGGCCTCACGCGCCCACCTGCTTCAACCAACCTGCTTAGTGCAGTGCCTCAATGGCAGCCTTCATGCGGCGCAGGGTCTCCTCCTTGCCAAGGAAAGCGGCAAGCTCATACATGTCGGGGCCCTTACCAGTGCCCACAAGGCACACGCGCCAGGGGTTCCAAGGCTTTTTGCCTGTTTCGGCAGCCCAGGCATCTACCACAGCCTTCTGGCTTTCGATGCTGAAGTCGTCAAGGCCCTCAAGCAGATGGTAAAGCGCATCCATGTCGGCAGCAGCGCCTTCCTTCCAGTTTTTGCGGGTAAATTTGTCGTCGGCCGAATAGGTGGGGGCTATAAAGAAGAAGTCGCAAAGGGGCCAAAGCTCCTTGATAAAGTTAATCTTCTTCATCTTCATCATGCCTACCACAGCCTGTACACGTTCAATGGGGGCGTCGATGCCATTGGCCTTGAGTATCTGGTCAAAGGCAGGGGCGAGCACCGCGTCGTCGGTTTTGAGTATGTACTCGCGGTTGAACCACTGTCCCTTGATATAGTCAAACTTGGCACCGCTCTTCGAGCATTTTGACAGGTCGAACTGGTCGATGAGTTCCTGCATGGAGAGTATTTCCTGGTCGGTGCCGGGGTTCCAGCCCAACAGGGCAAGGAAATTTATTACAGCCTCGGGCAGATAGCCGCTTTCGCGGTAACCCGACGACACATCGCCCGTTTTGGGGTCGTGCCACTCGAGCGGGAACACCGGGAAGCCCAGACGGTCGCCGTCGCGCTTGCTGAGCTTGCCCTTGCCGTCGGGCTTGAGCAACAGGGGCAGGTGGGCAAACTGGGGCATGGTGTCCTCCCAACCAAAGGCACGGTAGAGCAACACGTGCAGCGGAGCCGAGGGCAACCACTCCTCGCCACGTATCACGTGCGAAATCTCCATCAAGTGGTCGTCCACAATGTTGGCCAAGTGGTAGGTGGGCAGGTCGTCAGCACTCTTGTAGAGCACCTTGTCGTCGAGAATGTCGCTCATTATGCGCACATCGCCACGAATGATGTCCTTTACGTGCACCTCCTCGCCAGGCTCTACCTTGAAGCGTACCACATACTGCTCGCCGGCGTCAATCAAGCGCTGTGTTTCCTCAGCGCCGAGCACCAGCGAGTTGCGCATCTGCATGCGGGTGTGGGCATCGTACTGAAAGTTCTGCACAGCCTCGCGCTTGGCGGTCAGCTCCTCGGGGGTGTCAAAGGCTATGTAGGCCTTGCCGGCATCGAGCAGCTGCTTTACATACTTGCGGTAAATGTCGCGACGCTCGCTCTGGCGGTAGGGGCCATGGTCGCCACCAAAGCTCACACCTTCGTCAAACTTGATGCCGAGCCACTTGAACGACTCTATAATATAGTCCTCGGCTCCCGGCACAAAGCGGTTGGAGTCGGTGTCCTCAATGCGGAACACCATGTCGCCGCCGTGCTGGCGCGCAAACAAATAGTTGTAAAGGGCTGTGCGCACACCGCCAATATGAAGTGGACCCGTGGGGCTTGGTGCAAAACGCACACGTACTTTTCTTTCAGACATAGTTGTGATGATAATTGCGCGTTGGCAGAATCGGGTGGTCGAACTGACAGATATGCACGGGCTTTGTCGGCCCATCAGGCCGAGGCGTGACTGGCCTTTGCCGGCTCGTCAACCCGTCAACCTGTTAACCCGTCAACCCTTAACCAATTATGCCAACGGGTTGATAGTTTCGTTATTATGCCACAAAAGTACTGCTTTTTTCGCAAAAGGCCAAGTTGTGGCACAGACGCCATAACACCAAGTTTGGCCATCAAAGGATAAAGTTGTACTTTTGCAGACTGTAACCAACGCATAATCAACCAATTCACACATAATGAAGAAGTTTTTCACTCTCACTCTTCTGCTCCTGCTCACCGCCGTGACGGCCGTGCAGGCTCAGGTGAACTTCAGCGTCAAGTACAAGCGCGTGAATTCCACCACCATCGACATCATTTTTACTGGTACCGCACAGCCGGGCTGGCACATCTACTCTACCAACATTGGCGAGGGTGGACCTACCAGGGCCGAGTTTGGCGTGGACAAAATTAAGGGTGCCAAGCTCAAGGGCAGCCTTAAGGCCGGACCGGGGGCCAAAACCATGCAGGACCCCATATTCGAGATGCCTGTAACCTTCTTCGAGGGGCACGCCACCTTTACACAACGCGTGGAACTGCTCGACAAGGACTATGAGCTGAAGGGTTACCTTAAATATGGTGCCTGCAACGACGAGAACTGTCTGCCGCCCACCAGCGTCAACGCCAAGGTGGCTGGCACCGACGGCCCCGCCCCCACTGCCGAGAGCAAGGCCGAGGAGGCTGCCGCTGCTGCTGCCGCACAGGGCAACGCACTGACCACTGCCACCGACAGCATGGCTGCCACTGCCACCGACAGCGCTGCCGCCATGGCACAGGTGCAGCCGCTCGACAGCGCACAGACTCAGGCTCTGTGGACTCCGGTAATAAAGGAACTCAAAAACTTTGGTTCGGACACGGGCGACATGACGGGCAAGGCATGGTACTACATATTCTTCCTGGGCTTTGTAGGCGGTCTTGTGGCCTTGTTCACCCCTTGCGTATGGCCCATCATACCTATGACAGTGAGTTTCTTCCTTAAGCGTTCGGGCGACCGCCGCAAAGGTGTGCGCGATGCCATTACCTACGGCGTCAGCATTGTGGTGATATACGTGGCCCTGGGCCTTATCATCACCACCATATTCGGTGCCAATGCGCTCAACGACCTCTCCACCAACGCAGTGTTCAACATTCTGTTCTTCCTCATGCTGGTTGTGTTCGCGGCCAGTTTCTTTGGTGGATTTGAGATTACACTGCCCAGCAAGTGGGGCGATGCTGTCGACAACAAGGCCGAAAAGACCACCGGTCTGCTCAGCATCTTCCTCATGGCCTTTACACTGTCGCTGGTGAGTTTCTCATGCACAGGTCCCATCATAGGCTTCTTGTTGGTAGAGGTGAGCACCTCGGGCGGTTCGGCCCTGGCTCCCACCATCGGCATGTTAGGTTTTGCTGTGGCTCTGGCTCTGCCGTTCACACTGTTTGCCCTGTTCCCCACATGGCTCAAGAGCGCGCCCAAGAGCGGCGGCTGGCTCAACAATGTGAAGGTGGTGCTTGGTTTCCTCGAACTGGCTTTTGCCCTGAAGTTCTTCTCGGTGGCCGACTTGGCTTACGGCTGGCACTTGCTCGACCGCGAAACTTTCCTCGCACTGTGGATTGTGATATTCGCCCTGTTAGGCATCTACCTGCTGGGCGCCATCAAGTTCCCGCACGACGATGAGGACGAACGCCACACTTCGGTTCCGCGCTTCTTCCTGGCGCTCATATCACTGGCCTTTGCCGTGTACATGGTACCGGGCTTGTGGGGCGCACCTGTCAAGGCCGTGAGCGCCTTTGCACCGCCTATGTCTACTCAGGACTTTAACCTCGACCCTGTAAAGATTGAGGCTAAATTTACCGACTACGAAGCGGGCATGGCCTACGCACGCCAAACTGGCAAGCCGGTGATGCTCGACTTTACGGGTCACGGTTGTGTAAACTGCCGCAAAATGGAGTTGGCTGTATGGCACGATGCCAAGGTGCGCGACTTGCTCACCAAGGATTATGTGCTTATTTCGCTTTATGTGGACGAGAAGGCTCCGCTGCCCGAACCCATCGAGGTGCAGGAGAACGGACAGGCTACCACACTTCGCACCGTGGGCGACAAGTGGAGCTACTTGCAGCGCAGCAAGTTCGGCGCCAACGCGCAGCCTTTCTACGTGTTGCTCGACAACAATGGCCGTCCGCTCAACAGCTCTTACTCGTACGACGAGAACATTGACAAGTTTGTGACGTTCCTTAAAAAGGGTCTTGACAATTATAACAAGCAATAAGCACTGGCAATTTGCTAATGCAGCAATTTGCTAATGCGTTAATGGGCTGACGCCGTAGTGTTACAAATAGTAACGCTACGGCGTCAGCTCATTTATATATCTGCATATTTGCACATTAACAAGCATGGCGCGAGCACGACGCAAGCACTAAACACAAGCACTAAACGCAAGCACCAAACACAAACACTAAACGCAAACACCAAGCGCAAGCACCAAGCGCAAGCACTAATGGGGGCGACGCGTCCCGCGTCGGGCTATTTTTCAGCAGCCCTGTCCCTCGCGCCCCCATTAGAGGTAGCGTTAGATGCTTGAATCTGCGAGCACGGCGCCAGCCCTTATGTCTCTTTTAGGCAGGGCGACCAGCCCTGACTCAACTTATGTAAAAAAACACGGCGTCAACCTTATGTTACTTATGTAGCTTATGTTCTTATGTCTACCGCGGTAAGCGGCACAAGGGCAAAGTCAGAAGCTGCATATTTTCCCGACGCGAGACGCGTCGCCCCCATTAGAGGTAGCGTTGGGAGCTTGAATCTACGAGCACGGCGCCAGCCCTTATGTATCTTTCAGGCAGGGCGACCAGCCCTGCCTCAACTTATGTAAAAAATCACGGCGTCAGCCTTATGTTACTTATGTAGCTTATGTACTTATGTCTACCGCGGTAAACGGCACAAGGGCGGACAGCCCTTGAAAGCACAGAACAAGGTTCATTACTCCCAATGTCGTTTACCCCTTCAGCCAGACGGTGCATTGACGAAGTCAAAAGCCGCATATTTTCCCGACGCGAGACGCGTCGCCCCCATTAGAGGTAGCGTTTGCGAGCATGGCAAGCACATCAGCACATTACCACATTAACGCGAAGCACAAAGCCCAAAAATCCCCGCTACGCCACGAGAGGGGGCATAACGGGGATTGGAGTATATATTCGGCCAAGTCGCGAAAAAGGCAAATTCAGAAAACGCAACGCAACCTATATATGCACTTTAATTAGTCGGCCAACTTAGCCTTGATGAACTCACGGTTCAAACGGGCAATGTTAGCGATAGACTCGTTCTTGGGGCATACAGCCTCGCAAGCACGGGTGTTGGTACAGTTACCAAAACCAAGTTCGTCCATCTTGGCCACCATAGCCTTGGCACGCTTGGCTGCCTCGGGACGGCCCTGGGGCAGAAGGGCAAACTGGCTAACCTTAGAGCTTACGAAAAGCATGGCAGAGCCATTCTTACAAGCTGCTACACAAGCACCGCAACCGATGCAAGTGGCGCAGTCCATAGCCTCGTCGGCGTCCTGCTTAGGAATGAGAATGGCATTGGCATCCTGAGGTGCACCAGTGCGCACGCTGATGTAACCACCGGCAGCCTGAATCTTGTCAAAGGCCGAACGGTCAACCATGCAGTCCTTTATTACAGGGAAAGCTGCCGAACGCCAAGGCTCAACGGTGATAACGTCGCCATCGTTGAAACGACGCATATAAAGCTGGCAAGTGGTGGCACCGGCCTCAGTCTTACCGTGGGGTGTACCATTGATGTAGAGCGAGCACATACCGCAGATACCCTCGCGGCAGTCGTGGTCGAATACGAAAGGTTCCTTACCCTCCTCAACGAGCTCTTCGTTGAGAATGTCGAGCATTTCGAGGAATGATGTGTCATCGGGGATGTCGTGCATCTCGCGCGTGTCAAAGTGACCCGCATCCTTGGGGCCATTCTGCTTCCAATACTTGATTGTGAATGATATGTTCTTAGCCATGGCTTATTAATTCTTGTAGTTACGGGTTTTTACTTCGATTGCTTCGTACTTCAAGGGCTCTTCGTACTTAACGGGATCCTTGTCCTCACCCTGGTATTCCCAGCATGATACGTAGAAGCAGTTCTTGTCGTCACGCTTGGCTTCGCCCTCTTCAGTCTGATGCTCTACGCGGAAGTGACCGCCGCAGCTCTCCTCGCGGTGGAGTGCGTCGATGGCGATGAGCTGACCCATGGTGATGAAGTCGTTCAAGCGGATAGCCTTGTCGAGCTCAACGTTAACACCCTCGATGTGGGGAACGAAGAGGTTGGTCTCGAACTCCTTGCGGATTTCCTTCAACTTGGCAAGAGCTGTTACGAGACCCTCCTTTGAACGGGCCATACCAACATACTCCCACATGATGTGGCCAAGTTCCTTGTGAATGCTGTCAACCGACTTCTTACCATTGATGTTGAGCAAGTGGTTGATGTGATCCTGCACAGCCTTTTCGGCAGCCACAAATTCGGGCAGGTCGGTGCTGAAGCGGGGCACAGTGATTTGGTCGCTGAGGTAGTTCTGAATGGTGTAAGGCAACACAAAGTAACCATCGGCCAAACCCTGCATAAGGGCAGAAGCACCCAAACGGTTGGCACCGTGGTCAGAGAAGTTACACTCACCAATGGCGAACAAACCAGGAATGTTGGTAGAGAGCTCGTAGTCAACCCAAAGACCACCCATTGTGTAGTGAATAGCGGGGTAAATCATCATCGGGTTGGTATATTCTATGCCGTCGTCACCCTTGCGTACTACCTGACCGGGCTTAACGTCGGTGATTTCCTCGTACATGTCGAAGAGGTTGCCATAACGCTGGAGCACCACGTCGATGCCCAAACGGCCGATAGCCTCAGTAAAGTCGAGGTATACGGCAAGACCAGTGTTGTTCACACCAAAGCCGGCGTCGCAACGCTCCTTGGCAGCACGCGAAGCCACGTCGCGGGGAACGAGGTTACCGAAAGCGGGGTAACGACGCTCGAGATAGTAGTCGCGGTCAGCCTCGTTGATGTCGGTAGGCTTGATTTCGCCCTTCTGCAACTTGATGGCATCTTCCTTCTTCTTGGGCACCCAGATACGGCCATCGTTACGCAGTGACTCAGACATAAGGGTGAGCTTTGACTGCTTGTCGCCGTGAACGGGGATACAAGTGGGGTGAATCTGCACGTAAGCAGGGTTGGCAAAGTAAGCACCCTTGCGGTAAGCTGCAATGGCAGCCGAGCAGTTACAACCCATGGCGTTGGTTGAAAGGAAGTAAGTGTTACCATAACCACCAGTGGCCAATACTACTGCGTGGGCGGCAAAGCGCTCGAGCTTGCCGTTGATGAGGTTACGGGCAATGATACCGCGTGCACGGCCGTCGATAATCACAACGTCCTGCATTTCGTAGCGGCAGTAAAGCTTTACAGTGCCGGCGTGTACCTGAGCCATGAGGGCTGAGTAGGCACCGAGCAAAAGCTGCTGGCCGGTCTGACCCTTGGCATAGAAAGTACGGCTTACCTGTACACCACCGAATGAACGGTTGGCAAGCAAACCTCCATATTCGCGTGCGAAAGGTACACCCTGTGCCACGCACTGGTCGATGATGTTGGCGCTCACCTCAGCCAAACGGTATACGTTGGCCTCGCGGGCACGGTAGTCACCACCCTTTACAGTATCATAGAAGAGGCGGTAAACAGAGTCACCATCGTTCTGATAGTTCTTGGCTGCATTGATACCACCCTGTGCGGCGATAGAGTGAGCACGACGGGGAGAGTCCTGGATGCAGAAGTTAAGCGCC
>OIXW01000248.1_pt1 | contig 15595 bp, 7 predicted proteins | sample 1587951 | NCBI WGS metagenome assembly OIXW01 (sample SAMN03283239) | human gut metagenome | biome: human-associated habitat; material: feces | host: Homo sapiens | place: Peru | collected 2012
AAACCCACAACGGTTTCTGTATGGACATAAACTTAATGATTCTTCTTAAGAGATTTTAAATATATATTCTATCTAAACCTTAACGGTGCTTAAGTGATCGCTTACGATTAACTCGACCAAGTTAATTGATTAACTTTGCCTTTTCTATTGATTAACTCGGACGTGTTAATTGATAGTCTTGAAAAAGGGGTATTGAATACGGATTTTGCTGATAGAACTGATTTCTTTTTCTTCGGATGGGAAGGGATGAAAAGGAAGATGAATTTATGTGGAAGGAAAGGGTTTTATCGAGTTCTCCCCAAAAACAGCCTAAAGTGTCGAAAAAAAGTATGTTGACATACTTTGCCATTTAAGTTAACTTACTTTGCCAAGTAAGCTAACATACTCGGACATGTTAGCTTACTTACTTTTTTGAGGAAATAGATTACTCAGATTGAAACGAGCAACTGTTTTCATAGGACCAGCTTTATTCATGGGGTGGTTATTAACCTCACGGAGCACAACTAAAAGCTATTGATTAGATAGATGTCTTGGATAACTTTCCTATTATACTCAGTACCAACTTTAGTACCACATAATTGGTACCGGAGTTTCAATAGGCTGGTACAGGAGTTTCACTTGCTTGGTACTGGAGTGTTACTTAAATGGTACTGGAACATCAATTAAATAAGATTATAATAACATTTATGTGATGTGAATTAGGCAATCTAATTGATGTATTCATTGCAAGTATTACAAACCACAGAGGAACTCAATTGTTACATAACCTTACTGATGAATTGAAAAACTTACTTTTCCCCTCGCGCGCGCGTTCCTATATATATACATCTATTTCCCATTTACATCTCTCGTGCCAACCCAACTCCGAAAGGGGTTTATTTATGACAATTCCTTTCCCACATCGCGTAGCGCATAAATAGTTTGTAATACTTAATTCATGACGACCTCCAAGCACGAAGCGCAAAGGAAAATTTATAAAAAGCGCATTTGCCCCCTAAGTCTTTAGCTTAGCGGTAGTTCACAAGAGTAAAATAGAAGGGGAAAAACATCATCAATGCCAATATGCTAACATTTAATTCTTCTTTTTGAACATGAATGCAGAGCTTTTATATTTTTTAATAAAAAAAGCAAGGAGGGGGGGAAAAAACCTTACCTTTGTACGAGAATAATTTCTTAACCTAAATATGATACATAATCATCCTAACGCATAGTTAAAATCAACAGTTACAAGCAATTACAACCTATAACCAAACTTTGGGAAAGGCTGTGATGAGACTTTCCTTTCGTTATCAAAACACGGAACTAAGTTGAAGCCAACAACTGAAACCTTACACCATTGAATAATAACTTTTTTAATAAATTTATATGAATAAAATCTTACTTGCGGTATTTATGCTAGCATCAGCATTAAATGCCTTGGCTGGTATTGAGGTGAGCACAACTCTCCCCCAAAATGGAACGCCCGAGCATAGCTACACTATGGTTAATGGCAAAGGCTACTATTGCAATGCCACCACATCGCCTACGCAGACTCCGGCAAATTATGCCAAGTTTGCATTCTACGCAGGCACAGAAACGGGTTCCTACTACATCTACAACGTCACGGCAAAGAAGTGGGTGAGCTATACGAAGAAGGCTTCGTATAACAACCAGACAGGCTTTGTGCAGTTGACTGAAGAAAAGCAGGAAGCTGCCATTTACAAATTCACTGAAATCAATGGTGGAGCCTATCAAATTCAGCCCTACAACACCACGGGTGTGGCAGCCAAATACTTGAATTGGTTTAAAGGTGAGGGGGTAGATAACCCTGTAGACGGCAATGTCACATTAGGTATTTATCAAGACCCTGGTAATCAAGATGCTGGTTCCAGATGGTTCTTTAAGGAGGTTGGTGTAACACACAAATACACACTCTTTAGCGATGGTATGCCCAGCACTGCCACTGTTACCATCAACGGACAAACATTTACAGGACTGAACGCACAAGGTAGTCAGTCTATATCCATCGAAGGTGACCTTCAAGCAAGCGATGTAAAAGTGAATGTTGGCAATGGTTACGCAGCTAAGGTGACCATTGATAATGCCAACTATCAGGTTACCTTTAAGTTTGTACAATTCTTCAATCCTACTGAAAGCGTAAACGCTGAGGTGAAGTATTCTTACCTCTTGCACATGCCCCAAGCTTACATCAAGATGATTAACGAAAACCTTCACCACACCACTACACGTGGCGAAGCCGATAAGTTCATCTTTATTGAAGATGCTACCAAGCTTGGCAAATATTACATCTACGACCTTTCAGCTAATTGCTATCTCTACTATACTTCAACAAGTAATGGTAATATTGTGGATAACACTTCACAGAGTAATGTGCGATACACTCCCAACATTAGTGAGGCAAAGACTTGGCAGCTTTATTGTCTCTCTGACGAAACCGTTGCCATTATTCCTGGCGAAATTGCTGACCCCACATTAAAATCTGCTTCATTGAACTTTACGGGTGGTATTGGCAATAATAAAGTACTTAACCTCTGGGATGCAGACGATAGCAATTCTGCTTGGCAGATTATCGATCCTACAGCAGGTTCTATGCCTTGCGCCACATTGATGTATGCACTCCCTGGTGCTCCATTCATTCACAAATTGGTGCCCAACCAAGGCGAAACTGTAACCAGTGTTGACTTTGGCACTGACCTCCCTGGCTTTAAACTTAAAGAAGACCGCTTTACGGTTGGTAACAGATATAAGTATGTTTCAGGTACCGCTCCTACCACTGAAGGCGAATACGTTTATACCGTTAAGACTAAGGCAGGCGATTCTGAAGAAGAAACCTCTACTAAGGTTCGCCTCATTGTTGACAAGCACATGCAGTCGCCCACACCTATGATGGCTTGGTTGACATGGAACTGGTTTGCAAAGGAAATTAGTCACAGCAAAATGGTTGAAATTGCTAAGGGTATGCAAAAGCATGGTTTGATTGACGCTGGTTTCAACACCATAGTTTTGGACGATGGTTGGGCTGTAAATACCACAGACAAGAATGCCTTGAACTACGATGCTAATAAATTCCCCAAAGGCATCAGCGGCTTGAAGGAAGACTTGAAGAAAATTAACGACAAGTTGAAGGTTGGTATCTACAGCGATGCTGGTTCTATGACTTGCGAAGGTTATCAACCTGGTTCTTTCGGATACGAAGAACAGCACATTAAATTGTTCGACGAATGGGGCGTAGACATGCTTAAGTATGACTTCTGCTACAATCAGGCAAGTGCTAAAATCAGCTACTCACAGATGGGTAAGGTGATTGCTGCACTCAACAAGAAGCGCAAGACCGAGAATAAAGTTCCCTTCGTATTCAACATTTGCGAATGGGGTCATAACCAACCTTGGACTTGGGGTGCTGAAGTGGGTGGCTCAAGCTGGCGTGCAACAAGTGATGCTCGCGAAGTCTGGATTGGTAACAGCTCACTCCCTGGTGTAATTGGTGGTGTTGATGCCGTACGTCGTTTGTGGATGTATGCAGGTGTAAACCGCTTCAACGACCTCGACATGATGTGTATCGGTCTTCACGGTTTGGGAGGTCCGAGCAACCATATTGCAAGTCACCCCTCAAATGGTGGTACAATTACAGGTTTGAACGAAGCCCAAGCGCGTTCACAAATGTCATTGTGGTGTATGTTTGCAAGCCCCTTGTCTTTGACTTGCGACCTTCGTGAGAATCCTCAGGGCGAAGCAAATAGCGGTGTAACAGTTCCTAAGTCATTGATTACGGATGCTGATATCAAGACCTTGACCAATGCTGAAATTCTTGCTATTAACCAAGATAAGTTGGGTCAGCAGGCTGAATATATGGAATCTCTTTCAACAGGACAGACCGACTATTCTAACTCAGGTTACGACGTTTACGTGAAAGACTTGGAAGGTGGACGCATGGCTGTTTCTGTTACCAACCGTGGTGGTTCAGCCATTACAGGTCCTACTTTGAACCTCACCGACCTTTATTTGCAAGCAGGCAAAGCCTACAACTGCCACGATATTTGGGCAGACACTGATAACCAAATCGAGAACCAATTGGTTGTAGGTACACTCAACGCATACGAGACTAAGGTTTACGTTATTGCAGAAGGTAGCACAAACTACCTTAAAAGCCTCACCGCGGCTTTGAGCTCAGCCAAGTCTGTATTGGACAAAAATGCAGAATATCGAGGTAGGCCCTTCTATTGTTCAACAGAAGCTTACAATACTTTGCAAGAGGTATACAACCAGTATAAGGACAATACAACTGCTACACAAGAGGATGTAAATGCTGTAAATACTGCCATCACTACATTCAATTCATCAGCAATTTCAACAAGTCAAATTCCAGATGGAACAGAGGTTCTGCTTGGCAACCAAAAGCATTCACTCTATGTTTATGCAAAGGAAATTAAAAGAACTGGTGAAAAAGGTGGTTTCCTTGGCTCAGGTTCAGCAAAAGATAGCTATCGCTACCTTTTTACCATCAAAACGGCTTCAGCTGGTAAATACAAAATCTACAGCAACTATTACAAAAAGTATGTAGGTGCTATTCCTACAGAAAACGACCGAGAATTTGCTCTCGTTGAAGAAGCGAATGCAGGTGAATTTACGATTGAAGCTGCAAGCTATGGCTTCGGTTTCTGCCGTATCTATGATGCGAACTGCAATTACACGAGTAATTCTACCTTGGTTAACGCATTGCATATGTGTGATTGGACGCAATATAATATATATGGCAATGGCGTTGTACGTTGGGAAAAAGAATCAGATGCTTCTGCTTTCAAACTCATCTACGCAACTGAGGACATTAAAACAGCTTGGGATAATGCACTTGCATTAAGCTTGCAGGTAGCAAAGAAACATGCTGGTACATGTATTGGTGACTACAATACAGAGGCTATCACTGCTGCAGAGGCTGTATTTAAAGCTGCCACTGAAAAGTCTACCGTAGCTAAGGCAACCGACGATGCACTTTTGGCTGCGCGTGTAGCTCCCGCTGCTGGTAAGTATTACACAATCAGCAATGCTACGCAAACAGACAAGTTCATTAGCGAAAACTACAAGAGCCAAACAAGTGGTGGCGAAAACAAACTGATTGCTGCTGTTAAAGAAGCAAACATTATGCCTACCCTTTGGCGTTTTCAACAGTTAACTGCAGCGGGTCAGACAGACCTCTACAAAATTATTGCAGCCAACTCAGGTAAGTGCATGAGTAAAGCCGCTGAGGGATATACAATGCACGTAACTGCTACGAATAATGCAAATGCAGGTGCTTTCGACATCTTTACAAAGGATGCTGTGAATAAGGAACACGCAGTTTCATTGGTTACTTATACAGACCTGTCGCGTGCTAATCGCGGTACTGCTTGCATCAAGGACGATTTTACAGAAATAAATTCACAAAATACTCCCAATGCAAACAACAATTTCCTTGTTCAGGAAGTAGCTGATATTCCTGTTGCCATCTCTGCTGCACGTTATGCAACTTTGAACTTGCCTTGCGCTGTAACAGTGAATGGTGAAGTGGAAGCTTACATCGCAGCTGATGGTGAAAATGAAGTTACTTTAAGTGCTATTGAGAATGGTGTAATCCCCGCAAACACACCCGTAATCCTTGTGGGTAACGAGGGCTCTTACAACTTTACCATTAACACAGACAATACTGCAGAGGCTATTTCTTCAGCCTTGACGGGTACACTTGTTCCTACTACAATTGCAGCTAACGCTACGGCTTACATCTTGAAGAAGGGTGCTCAGGGTATCGGTATGTACAAGATTACTTCTGAAACCGACCGTACAATCGCTGCTAACAAGGCTTACATGAACTCAACTACTGCTACAGCTTCTTCTAACATGAAGGTATTCAACTTTGGTGGTTCTTCTACTGGCATTAACAATGCTGTTGTTGGTAACGCTGAGAACAATGTTTACTATGACCTTAATGGTCGTCGCGTGCTCTATCCTGCACATGGCGTATTCGTAAAGGCTAATGGTGAGAAGGTTTACATCAAGTAATAGAAAAAATAAAATCATAATGAAAAAAACTTATAGAATGCCTCTAACAACCTCTGTACGGTTTGATGTTGAAGGCATGCTTGCAGCATCAACTCCCACATCTTTGGGCATATTTGAAGATGAAGATACAGGTGGTAGTGATGGTCTTTCTAACAAGAAAGAGAACCCTGTTTGGGGAGAAAGCAAAAATGGCATGTGGGATAATATGAAATAATTATCTAATTCCACTCTCTAACTAAGGTCGTAACAAGGTTGTTTGCAATCTTGCTACGATCTTTTTTATGTCATCTATTTTGTGATTATTGGGGTAAGAATTAGTCAATGCGTCATGCGTCAACCAAAATCACGGAAGGAGTAATTCATAGCTCATTCATGGTAATTCATAACTAACTCCAAGCGCGAAGCGCAAATAAAACAACTTGGCAGAGCCCCCGTTTAAGCATTTATTAAAAAAAAGAGCTTTTTATTTTGTACCTTGCGCACAAGGCGTTAACTTTGACTTCTGAAAATAAAGAAACACAACAATGAACCATATTGCTGACAACAACAACCGACACATTGCATGGATGCTTTTGGGGCTATGCATTGTCACGCTCTTTTTATTCTTAGGCGAAACACTCTTTAATACACGTGGCGAACCACGTGAGGCGGTCGTGGCACTCTCTATGCTACAAGACGGGAATTGGGTGCTACCCGTGAACAATGGCGTGGACATGGCATACAAGCCCCCTTTCTTTCATTGGTTAGCTGCGTTATGCTCTCTCCCCTTAGGCTATGTTAATGAGTTTACCGCACGCATGCCGTCGGCTATTGCTGCAACCGTAATGGTTATGGCAGGTTTTTGCTTTTATAGCAAACGACGTGGCACCGCATTGGCTCTCATTATGGCTCTTGTCACACTGAGCAACTTTGAGGTGCATCGCGCTGCCGTAGCTTGTCGGGTAGACATGGTGCTTACGTGCATGATGGTGCTTTCGCTCTATTTACTCTACATGTGGATGGAACGAGGTATGAGGTTTTCACTTAAAGATGGTCCTTGGTATGCCATTTTGTGTTTGAGTGGTGCATTCCTTAGCAAAGGTCCTGTAGGGGCTGCCCTACCCTGTTTAGTTGTTGCAGTATTTGGCTGGATACGTGGAAAAGGATTTCTCAACGTATTGTGGCACATGGCTGTGGTGGGTATTCTTTGCCTTATATTGCCTGCCGCATGGTATGTAGCAGCCTACGAACAAGGTGGGCAACGCTTTTTGGACTTGGTGTATGAGGAAAATGTGTTGCGTTTGCTCGGCAAAATGAGTTATGCCAGCCACGAAAATCCCTGGCCTTATAACGTGATGACACTTATTACGGGCTTTGTGCCTTACACCTTATTGGCATTGATGGCACTCTTTGTGGTAAACTGGAAACAAGCAGGCGCGAAGTTGGGTTCTCCTGCCCAATGGTGGAACCGCTTGAAGAGTTATATAAAGAATATGGACGATGCCCGATTGTTTTCGTTGCTGAGTTTTGCCATTATCTTTGTGTTCTATTGCATCCCGAAGAGTAAGCGCAGTGTCTATTTATTGCCTGTATATCCCTTTGTGGCATACTTTGTAGCAGAGTTTTTGCTTTGGTTGCGCCACCGCCACCAACGTGTGCTCGATGTTTTTGGTTGGACATTAGCCTCTTTGGCTATCTTGCTCACACTGACTTATGTGGTTGTGCGCATGGGACTCGTTCCTGAAAGCATCATGGGACACGGCAAACATGCAGCACAAAACGTGGCAATGCTCAACGCGCTACGCACGCAACCCATAGGGAACATTAGTTGGGCTATTCCCCTTGTGGCAGTATGGCTCTTCATTAAACGTCGTCGCACACAACCGCTTGCCACAATGTTTACCTTGGTCTTTAGTTTGTTCTTTGCCTTGGATGGCACCTACCAACCGCCTATTCTCAATATGAAGAGCGATAAACCCATGGCAGACTTTATTGAAACTTTGCAACCCACAGGAAAGGTTTACTCGTTCCGCACAGATGTTACACCTGGCAATCCGCTCCACCCATTTACCATCAACTTCTACTTGGGCGACCGTGTTGTACCTTTCGAGGCTTTCTCTCCGCAAAAGGGATTACTCATTGTGGGTAACGATGATATAGAGGCTTTTATTAAACGCTATCCCAACTATCGGGTGGAACTTGTAAAAGACTTTAACCACAAGAGTTGCGACGACCACAAAATGCTCAAACTTTATCAGTTTGCTAAGTAATAAGTAGGTTTTCAAATTAGATTATATTTAGGTTTCGTATTTAGTCAAGACGGGCTGAATTATCGTGCAAACCGAATACAATCAAGCTTGCTTGAATTGTTGAGGTGCAGCCGATAATGCATAGCAAAGCCCAAAAGCGCCCAGGGCAAGCGAAGCGACACCCTGGGTTATGAATTGCCATAGAATTGACGCCCTGTAAGGGCAAAAGCATTTTATATCGGAAAAATAAGGCTTCTGCCCTTACAGGGCGTCACTAACGAACGTGCTTTGACCCAGGGTGTCGCTTCGCTTGCCCTGGGCTAGGCGCTATTGCCCTTTCAGGGCGTACTTGACTAAATCCGGAACTTGAATAATATACATGTAGTCTCACTTTAATTCATTTGCACTACCATAAGATAAAAATGAAGAAACACGAAATAACAGGCGAAGCCATGCGCTTTGTTTTAGTGGGTGTGCTTGCCACCATGCTACATTATGGACTTTATTTGCTAATGCAAGGTTGGATGCAGGTGGATGTGGCATATACCTTGGCGTATGTATTGAGTTTTGTGGCAAACTTTTATCTCACTTCGTGGTTCACCTTTCATGCTGCCCCCTCATGGAGCAAATTGGTGGGTATGGGAGGCGCACATGCCGTGAACTACTTGCTACACATTGCTCTGCTCAACTTGTTTTTGTGGCTTGGTGTACCCAAAGTATATGCCCCACTGCCTGTGCTCAGCATTGCTGTGCCCATAAACTTCTTATTAGTTAGATTTGTATTTAAGAAAAAATGAATTTTACCATCATTGTTCCTTGTTATAACGAGGAGGCTGTATTACCCGAAACTACCCAACGATTGGCTGCTGTAATAGAACGCCTACTTCAGCTAAAGAAAATCAGTTCGGGCAGCATTCTCTATGTAGACGACGGCAGTGCCGACCATACTTGGGCGCTTATTGAGAAATATGCCGCACAAAAGACTTGCGTAAAAGGCTTGAAGTTGGCACACAACGTGGGACATCAACAAGCTCTTTGGGCAGGATTGGAATGGACTGCGACACATAGTGATGCTGCCGTAAGCATTGATGCTGATTTGCAAGATGATGTGGAGGTAATTGAACAAATGGTGGACTATTACCTAAAGGGGATTGATGTGGTGTATGGGGTGCGTCGCGAACGTCACACTGATACTTGGTTTAAACGCACCACGGCGCAAGGCTTTTATCGCATCATGCGCAGCATGGACAGCAATGTGGTGTATAACCATGCCGACTTCAGACTGATGAGTCAGCGTGCCATGCAAGCTTTGATAAGCTATCCTGAGCGCAACTTGTTTTTACGGGGTATGGTAGCGTCTTTGGGTTTCAACACGGCAATGGTCTACTACGATCGTGCCGAACGTTTTGCTGGCGAATCTAAGTATCCTTTGCGCCGCATGTTGGGTTTGGCATTCGATGGCATTACTTCGTTCTCAGTTCGTCCGTTGCAATACATCACCTTCTTGGGTTTATTGTTTATGTTCATCTCCTTCTGTGCCATTATTTATGGTATTATGTCGTATGTGGAAGGTCGCGCCATTGAGGGTTGGACCTCGCAGTTGGTAAGCATTTGGTTTATTGGCGGTGCCATTCTGTTAGCTTGTGGCATTATTGGGGAATACGTAGGTAAAATTTACACGGAAGTTAAACGTCGCCCCCGCTATTTTATACAAGACCAAGCGGGAATGAAAGATTAAATTTAAGTTGGTGTTCATGCACCAGCCTCACCTCATTTATATATAACACAAAAAAGTAAAGGGCATGTGGAATATAATCCACAGCCCTTTACTTTTTTATTTATAAGTGCATTACATCAAGCACTTTATGTTCAACCTATTTTTATTTTGTACGGTCAACGTTGCGAAGATTCGGGTTCTTTTCAACTTCAAGAACAGGATAAGGCAAGTAAATGCTTTCGGCACCCTGCCAGGTAGAGTTTACTACATTTACGCTTTCCTTAGCCTTGTATACTCTACCGTCAGCAGGGTCTACAATATTTTGGTCGGCATTTGCTACACGGAAGTCGAAGTTCTTCTTCAACTCGTTCATACGGAATTCGTCTGAACGACGTGTTACCATAGCTACCCAGTAACCAGCGACTTCCCAACCGTGCTCAATGTAGCAAGCCTCAGCCAACTGTTCGGCTGTCATGGCATCGATGTTAACTACCGAGCCATCACCCAAAGTTACGTTATAAGGATCGTCGCAAGCACGCTCACGCACCTTCTTCAAGCAGTCTTTAGCAAACGAGAGGTCGGCAGCACCACTGCGAGCAGCACTCTCTGCATACCAAAGCAAGAGTTCTGAATAACGAATTACGCGGTGACGATGGTCGTTAACCATACCCTTCCAGTTGGGCTTTGTGTAATCGTAAGGTGCTGCAATGGCATTGCCCTGTGCATCTGCATTCACTGTAAAGTTACAGAACATAGGGTGATATTCAGGAACTACCTTTGAGCCATCAGGATTGAGTGCCCACCAATCAACGGTGTTAATGATGGTATAAGAGTCCTTATCTTGGAAGGTAATCTTTTCAGCATAAGTAGCCTTTTTACGATTACCTTCGGGGAAACGCTTCCAGAAAGCGATTTCACCCCAAGCATCACCCCAAGCACCATCACCAAGACTCTCGAAGCGGTCGCACGAAGTAAACTCTGAGTCGTTACTCCACCAAGGCAGCGGACTATAGTCGATGCCAAGAATGGTTTCTTTGTTGTAATTGTGACCCATTGAATATACGTGGCTCCAATCGTTGTCAAGATAGAAACCATATTGACTATTATTGTCAATAACCTCCTTTGCAAGCTTGGCAGCCTCGCCATAATACTCTGTCTTGTTGAGCGGATAGCCAGCCATCGACATATAGACTGCCGTAAGTGCTGACTGAGCTGCTTGCTTAGTTACGTAAGCATCAATCTCGTTGTGGTGAGCAGGCTCGCCTGTGTAACTTGTGGGCAAAACTTCAATGGCAGCCTTCATTTCTTTTACAATGTAGTCGTAAACCTCAGCGATTGTTGAAGGAGCTTTCTCGTTATACTCAGTAGAGTTACGTTCGATAATGGGCAACGGACCATAAAGACGCACCAAGTAATAGTAAGCAAATGCACGCCAGAAGTGTGCCTGACCTACAGCTTCTTTAGCCGTGTTGGCATAAATGGTGTTCTCATCATACTTGATGTTGTTGATGATGTTGTTGGCAGCTTCAATAATTTTGTAGTTCTTCTCCCAAGCTTCGCGAACACCCTTATTGTTGTTCGATGCCGAGAAACCATCGATTTCTGCAACAGCTTGCTTATTCGATGCAGGGTTAGCTGTTATGTCATCACCTTGCCACTGCGGATAGAGCATGTTGGTGTAGATTTGCGACACATTAACCTGTGTGTAAAGTGCATAAACAGCACTGTTCACAGCATCGGCACTATTATTGTAGGTTTTGGGGTCGAGTTGACCTTTGGGGTCTTCTGTCAAGAAGTCGCTACATGAAGCAGAAAAGAGCCCTGCCGCAAGCATGCAGCCCAAAAATATTTTAGATTTCATGATAAAATACTTGTGTTGAAGGGGATTAAGATTAGAATGTAGCTCTCACACCAAAGGTAAATGTGCGTGGGTTAGGATAAGTACCCATATCAATACCCGTGTTGGCATTACCACCTGCTGCATGGAATGAGTTACCAGCAGGGTCGATACCCTTGTACTTAGTGATGGTGAAGAGGTTTTGACCTGAAACGCTAATGCGAAGGTCAGCAAACTTAGTCATGCTCTTAGGCAATGTGTATGCCACACTGAGGTTTTCGAGACGAACGTAAGTAGCATTCTCAATCCACTTATCGCTATTACCATAAGCCTTTGAACCTGCACCCAAGGTTGGCATATCCTTGCCCACATTGTTGAAATAGTCTTTATCGGTAATAAACTTCGAAGCACCTGGAGTTGAGTTCATAGTGTAACGCACTAAGTTCAAGCGCTTGCCACCAAAGGCTGAGTTGAAGAAGAAGTTGAAATCCCAATTCTTGTAAGAGATGGAGTTGTTCCAACCTACTGTCAACTTAGGACTTGCATTGCCCAATAACTGACGATCGTCGCCACTGGGAGTAGCTGTCTTATTGCCGTCCTTGTCATAGTACATATCAATCCACTTACCTTCAGCATTCTGCTCTAAGCCAGCCCACTTGTAACCATAGAAGGTTCCGATTGCCTCACCTTGCATAATGACGGTACAAGGATCAACGGTACCAGGAGCAGGCGAAGCACCATCGATGCTCTTGTTGAGCTTCACAACCTTGTTCTTGTTGTGTGAGAAGCTAAATGTAGTAGACCATTGCAAATCGCGTGTCTGGATGATACGACCTGTGAGGCTAAGGTCGAAACCAGTGTTTTCAACTTCACCAGCATTTACCCAATAAGACATACCACCGATGATGTCGCTTGATGTTTCGCGGAGCAAGGCATCCTTGGTCTTCTTATAATAGTAGTCGAAGCCTAAAGACAACCGATTTTCAAACAAACCGAGGTCAACACCGAGGTCAAACTGATGAACCTTTTCCCAAGTAAGGTCGGGAGTTTCTACACCATGGGGCCAGTAACCTGTGTACATGTTGTTGGTACCAAAGTCGAATGAGGTGGCAGAAAGCATAACCATGGTTGAATAAGGATCAACATCTTGGTTACCAATGATACCATAGCTGGCACGGAGTTTTAAGTTGCTAACAGGCTTCACGTTCTTCATGAACTCTTCTTGGCTAATGGTCCATGCACCAGCTACTGAGGGGAAGTAACCCCACTTCTTGTTTTGGAAGCGGCTTGAACCATCGGCACGGAATGTACCGGTGAGCATGTACTTATCCTTGTAATTATACATTACACGGGCAACAGCTGAGAGTAAGCCCCACTTTTGATAGCTATTCGAAACGGTCTTAGACTTGGCATTGTCAATGTTCCAATAACCAACACTCTCATTGGTAAGGCTCGTACCCTTCAACATCATGTAGCGACGTTCGTAGCTGGTAGCTTCCCATACGCCAGTTGCTGTCAAGCCATGACCATTCCAATTGTGGTTATAAGTAAGGTTGTTAGTAGTCTGCAACAACATCTGATAAGTGTCAGCATTTGATGCACTGCTCTGTCCTTGCGGATTGACCTTACCTGTTACAAAGCTATAGCTCTTTGAGTCTTTATAGTCTACACCATTGGTTGTAGTAAATGTAAGTCCATCAACGATGTTAAACTTCAAGTCGATGTGACCTGTAACTACATCACGCATACGGTCGTTGTCGTTCTCCTTGAGCGAACCATAGGGGTTTGCCTGTGAAACGACATTATAGGGGTCGCGTGAGTAATTACCATTTACATCAAGCATGTTCATGGTGGGTGAGAAGTTCAAACCATTCCAAATGGGGTTGTCTTGGTTCTGATGGAAACCTGCACCCTTGCCCTGACCGCGCGACAAGTTTACATCAGCAGTCAGTTCGAGCCATTTGTAGAGTTTTGAATGTACGTTAGCCTTTACTGCGTAACGCTTGAACTCGGTGTTGTAAATCACACCCTTGTGGTCCATGTAGTTACCCGACACGTAGAACTGTGTATCTTCACTACCCTTAGAAATTGCTAACTTATAGTTTTGAGTAATACCCGTCTGCAAAAGTTTGTCCATCCAATCGATACCCGCATTCGTACCATTGAGATAATCAGCCATAGCTGAACTTGTTGCCAAACCATTGTCTACCAAAGCTTGTGCATATTCTGTAGTACCCAACTTTTCGGGAATGTGGTAAGCGTTGCTCACACCCACTGAGGCATCAAACACCACTTGGGTTTGTCCTGCCTTACCCGTTTTGGTCTGCACCAATACAACACCATTTGCACCACGTGCACCATAGATGGCAGTTGAAGAAGCGTCCTTCAATACTTGCAAACTCTGAATATCCTCGGGATTGATGCCTTCGAGTCCACTTTCGCGTACGATACCATCTACAACGTAGAGGGGTTCGTTGCTCTTGTTAATAGAACTTGAACCACGCACACGAATCTTGATGTCACCACCAGGACTACCATCGCTCAACACTTGCACACCAGCTACACGACCTTGCAAAGCGTCGCTTACCTGAGTGATAGGTTGGTCTTTAAATTGCTTATTGTCCATCACAGCTACCGAACCAGCCAAGTCGGCTTTACGAACAGTACCGTAACCAATAACCACAGCTTCATTAAGGGTATTGTCGGCACTTTCGAGTTCTACGTTCATCAAAGTACCTGTGACTTTTTTCTCAACACGTTTGTAGCCAATATAAGAATAAACCAACGTTTGGCCGGCGTTAGCTTTAATCGTATACTTACCATTTGCATCAGTGGTGGTGCGCACCTTTGTGCCTTTTACCACGATAGTTACCCCCACAAGACCTTCGCCTGTGTTATCGGTAATCTTACCGGTCACTGTGCCTTTTGTCTGGTTGATAGATGTTGTTTCGCTTGTTGTTGGGGCTACATAAGCAGCATTTGCGTTGGCTGTGCCAATCAACAAACCCAAAGTAAGCGGTAAAACGTTTTTCAAACGCTTAAACCATATCGGAGTGTATGTGCATCCGACGGATGTATTAGGTTTCATACGCTAATAAGTATATTAGACTTTTGTTAGAAAGATTAGATTGAAAACGGCGCAAAATTAAAGTAGACTTTTCAAACAGACAAATAAAATTCCTAAAATTTTCAATTTAGTTTACACTTTATGTTTTAAAACATATTTTTGAAGGGCTTTTCCGTGTTTTTTCAATGAGAAGTAGAAGAACAACGTGTCATTGCTGAAGAAATGTTAGCGCAATTTTCAAGCTACAAATCTTTCCCTTTGTCAACAAATTTAGGGTTTACAGAATTCTCATCTGTAGTTATCTCTTAAACGCTCAATGAGTTGTCTGCGTAAAACATTCTTTTGTAAAGAAATTTTTTAAAAAATTGGGTAGGTAAAACGTTAAATATCAGAGTGTTGTATTAACAACTTAATGGGTGATTTTCAGCATCTGTTTTCGGAACATCTAACTGGACACCCTAGTAAATAAGTAATCTATGTCTATACGAGATTTGCACTAGTCTTAGCACAAGTAATTAACTTTAAAAAGGCTCACATCAATGCAACTTTTACATCTGATGTGAGTTTTTTGTATGTAACCGATATCCGCTGACCCAGGATTCGTTGTCCAAAATTATATGCCTATTAGAGCTCTTTTGTGATAAAATGTTTGCATTTATTAAATAGTTGTTGTACCTTTGTCAACGAATCAGTTAGCCCATAGGGTTGGCGGG
>OIXW01000249.1_pt1 | contig 15580 bp, 8 predicted proteins | sample 1587951 | NCBI WGS metagenome assembly OIXW01 (sample SAMN03283239) | human gut metagenome | biome: human-associated habitat; material: feces | host: Homo sapiens | place: Peru | collected 2012
TACACAAAGGTTGCTTTTACCTGCGTAATGGATTATACTAGTCTGACAGGGAATTTTGAAACGGAGGATTTTACAATGAAAATTGCAGTAACTTATGACAACGGAAATATTTTCCAGCATTTTGGAAAAACAGAGACTTTCAAAGTGTACGAAGTAGAAGATAATAAGGTGGTTTCCAGTGAAGTGATCGGTTCTAATGGGGAAGGACACGGAGCACTGGCAGGACTGCTTGCAGGACAGAATGTAGATGTTCTGATCTGTGGAGGAATCGGCGGAGGTGCACAGACTGCACTTGCAGAAGCTGGTGTTGAATTATGTTCAGGAGCACAGGGAGATGCAGATCAGGCAGTAGAGGCATACCTGAAAGGTGAGCTTACATCCAAAGGAGCTACTTGTGATCATCATCACCATGAGGAAGGACATTCCTGTGGAGATCATGAAGAGGGACATTCTTGTGGAAGCAGCTGCGGTGGCGGATGCGGATCACACACTACAATGGAAGGAAAGAATGTTGGAAAGAAATGCCGTACACATTACAAAGGAACATTCAATGACGGAACTCAGTTTGATTCTTCTTATGACCGTGGAGAGCCGCTTGAGTTCGTATGTGGTGCAGGACAGATGATCAAAGGATTTGATGCAGCAGTAGCTGATATGGAAGTTGGTCAGGTAGTGGACATCCATCTGATGCCGGAAGAAGCTTATGGAATGCCGAATCCGGAAGCTATCTTCACAGTAGAGATTGCAGAACTCCCGGGATCTGAAGACCTTGAAGTGGGACAGCAGGTTTACCTGTCCAATCAGTATGGACAGCCATTCCCGGTAAAGGTAACAGCTAAGGAAGAGACAACAATCACTTTCGATGCAAACCATGAGATGGCAGGAAAAGAACTGAACTTCAAGATTGAGCTTGTATCAGTAGAATAAAAAGTGAATAGAAGTAATTAGAAATTCTACTAAGAAATATCTAATAAGAAACATAAAGAGAGGGCAGTGCTTCAACGATTGAGAAATCGTAAAGTACTGCCCTCTCTCTGTAATTGCAGGTAAAGATTTAAATTGCTACGGATTTACACTATCACTCACAATCTTTCCATCCATAATGCGGACAACACGATCAACCTGATTAGCAATTTCATCATCATGTGTAATGATAATAACTGTTCTTCCAGACTTATGAAGATCTTTCAGAATATTCATGATCTCGATAGTCGACTTACTGTCCAGGTTACCGGTCGGCTCATCGGCAAGGATGATCGGCGGCTGTGCGGCAATTGCTCTGGCTACAGCGACACGCTGCTGCTGTCCACCGGAAAGCTGGTTCGGTCTGTGATCCATACGATTTTCCAGTCCAACTTTCGACAGTGCTTCCCCGGCAATCTCTTTTCTTTGCTGCTTTCCAAGTCCGCGGTAAATCAGTGGAAGTTCTACATTTCCAAGTGCATCCAGGTTTGGAATCAAATTAAATCCCTGAAAGATGAAGCCGATCTTGTGATTGCGGATATCAGACAGTTCATTGTCTGAGAGATTGGCAACATCTTTTCCGTCCAGAAAATATTCCCCGGAATCGGGTGTGTCAAGACAGCCGAGCATATTCATAAATGTAGATTTACCAGAACCGGAATGTCCGACAATGGCAATAAATTCCCCCCGGTTGATTTCAAGAGAAACATCATCCAGTGCGCGGACTTCATTTTCTCCAGGATTGTAGATCTTGTACATATTTTTAACACGAATGAGTGGCTCCATAATAACCTCCTTAAAAAATAAAATAAATAACTCAATAAGAATTCTAATTTCCAAAATAAGCATTGAGTCCAAGAACCAGACCATCAGCCAGACTATTTAGTGTGGAATCACTGTGGTCAGAGCTTGCATTTCCAAGTTCCATATCAACAGACGGAATTGTACTATAAGAAGTCTGTGTCAGATCAATATTCATAGAACCATTTTGGTAAATGGTCATTCCTTCTGTACGAAGTCCTTCTACAAGAGAGGCCCCAAGTGCATCATGTTCCTGCCAGTGGGAAGCGACAGGTTCCATATTTTTCAGACCATCCGGCACAGAAATGTAGAAACAGCCTTTGTCATATCCCAATCCATCTCCATCCCAGTGGAGTGAGATGTGACAGTCAGCTACATTGTTACAGAGTACGGTGCGGGCAACGTTATCAAGCTGGACATCGTCGCTATTTCTCACCATAAGGACATCATATCCTTGAGCAAGCAGCTTATCTTTCAGAATCTGAGCCATCTGAAGTGTAACAGTGCTTTCAGCAGTTCCATCGTTAAATGTCATTCCCCCGGAAACTGCAGTCGCATAAGTTGCACCCTGAGCAGTGCTTCCGCCGGTTGTCTTTGGAGAACCATCCGGGTGACACTGTGTCTTTACAGAAGCACCACCGGAAGTTCCATGTCCGGCATTCACGCCAACGACGATATCCTTGCGGTCAGAATCTGCAAGATAAATAGTAGCTGTTCCAGAATTGATTGCAGAAAAGTCTGCGTATTGCCAGGAAGGGTCAAAGCTGATCTCCTGTCCATTGCTGTAAAGAGCCGCTGCGCCGGTCAGCGGTTCCTGCTGAGTTACGGATTCAGATTCAGAAGCAGATGGGGTGGCGGAATCAGCAGAAGAAGTTTCATCTACAGTTTCATTTTCAGAATCTGATGAGATAGAAAAATCATCCGCTGTCTTGGGTGGTGCCTTAGTACCCTGCGCCTCCGCCGTGTCCGTACTGGATTTGTGCTGTATGCTACCGCATCCGGTCAGGCAGCAACACAGGAGAACGGCACAAGAGAATCGAAAAAATAGGTTTTTCAATTTCAATCTCCTTTATGATAAATATTACTGTTCTCATTGTATCATAATCATTTTCCAAATAGGGAAAATTCAGATAAAATTAAGGTTTCAAAAAGGAAAATATAATGTAAAAAATTCAAGGCGATTGCATAATCATTTTGATTGCGATAGACTACAAGAGAAAGAATATCATAGTTAGGGAATTTTGCCTGCCAATAGCATATAGTGTGGCGGGAGTTCTAGTGCTACGCAATTCGCATAATCATAATATACGAGGACAATATATATGGAAGAACAACAAGAAAAAACGCAAGGGAAAAAACAAGATAAAAAATTGTGGAAAATCTTCTGGTCGACTTTTTACTTAAGTGCGTTCACATTTGGTGGAGGTTATGTGATCGTTAGCCTGATGAAAAAAAAGTTCGTAGACGAATATCGTTGGATTGAGGAAGAAGAAATGTTGGATCTTGTGGCGATCGCGCAGTCGGCACCGGGAGCAATCGCAGTGAACGGAGCAATCGTGATCGGATATAAACTGGCTGGAATTGCGGGGATTCTGACAGCAATTGCCGGGACAGTAATTCCACCATTTCTTATTATATCAATACTTTCTGTCGGCTATCAGACATTTCGAAATAACCAGATCATCAGCTTAATGCTCGAAGGAATGCAAGCCGGAGTAGGAGCTGTGATCGCATCCGTGACATATGACATGGGTGCCGGAATCGTGAAGAAGAAAGATGCTTTGTCATATGTACTTATGGCTGGGGCATTTACAGCTTCCTGCGTATTTGGGGTAAATGTAGTCTATGTGATTCTGATCTGTGGAATTGTCGGAGTACTCCGCGCATTAATTGAGAAAAAAACTACGAAGAAAGGAAGTGAAGAGAAATGATTTATTTGAAATTATTTTTAAGCTTCCTTCAGATTGGACTGTTCAGCTTTGGCGGCGGTTATGCGGCGATGCCTCTGATCCGGGATCAGGTAGTGTCGCAGCACGGATGGCTTACGATGACAGAATTCACAGATCTGATCACGATTTCCCAGATGACACCTGGGCCAATTGCGATCAATGCGGCAACATTTGTCGGCAGTAAGATCGCAGGAGTGCCGGGATCTGTTGCGGCAACTTGTGGGTGCATTCTGCCATCCTGCATTATCGTAACTATGATCGCATGGTTTTATTTAAGATATAAGAAAATGAAAATGTTCCAGAGCGTACTGGAATCACTAAGACCTGCAGTTGTCGCACTGATCGCATCTGCAGGAATTGCAATTCTGCACACTGCATTCTGGGCAGATGGAATTGTGCAGTTTGCGGCGACAAAATGGTCTATGGTAGTGATCTTTGGAATCTGTCTGTTACTGCTTCGTAAGACAAAACTGAATCCGGTGGTTGTGATGATGCTTGCCGGAGTGATGAACGTGGCAGTAAGATATGCAGCCGGATAAAATAGCGAATCCATGCAGGTTCCGGTAAAGAAATGTGAATAGGTGAAAAATATGCAGACTTATGTGGAAAACATTTCAAAGTTCATGGTATATTGTGAATAACTTTCATGATATACTGTACATACGTTGTAAAAATAAGAACAGGAGAGCGAAATGAGCGAACAGAACAATCAGAACACACAAGAATCACAGACACCGCACAAGCGTCGTGTGAGATATAAAGGAAAATACCCGAAGAAATTCGAGGAGAAATATAAAGAGTTACAGCCGGAGAAATACAAGGATACAATCGCACATGTAATCCAGAAGGGAAATACTCCTGCCGGAATGCACATTTCTATCATGGTAAATGAGATCCTGGATTTCCTGAAAATCCAGCCGGGTGAGACAGGATTTGACGCGACACTCGGATACGGTGGACATACGAAAGCAATGCTGGAACGTTTGAAAGGTGAGGGGCACATCTATGCAACAGATGTTGACCCGGAAGAGTCTGCGAAGACAAGAAAACGTCTGGCAGATCAGGGATTTGGAGAAGACATTTTAAGTATCCGTCTGCAGAATTTCTGCACGATCGATGAGATTGCAAAAGAAGTTGGAGGATTTGATTTTATCCTTGCGGACCTTGGAGTTTCCTCTATGCAGATCGACAATCCGAAGAGAGGATTTTCCTTCAAAGTTGACGGACCGCTGGATTTGCGACTGAACCAGGAGAAAGGCATCAGCGCAGCAGAGCGCCTTGATAACATTTCCGAGGAAGAGCTCGCAGGAATGCTTTACGAAAATTCAGATGAGCCATACTGCGAAGAGCTGGCGAAAGCAATCACGGATGAGATTCGCAGAGGCAATCGTATCGATACAACAACAAAGCTTAGAAATGTCATCGAGAAGACTTTAGATTTCCTTCCAAATAATAAAGAAAAGAAGGACATTATTAAAAAGACTTGCCAGAGAACATTTCAGGCACTTCGTATTGATGTCAATAATGAGTTCGAAGTGCTGTATGAATTCATGGAGAAACTCCCGGGAGCATTAAAACCGGGCGGAAGAGTAGCAATTCTTACATTCCATTCCGGAGAGGACAAGCTTGTAAAAAAAGCACTCAAAGCAGGATACAAAGAAGGAATCTATTCCGAATATGCAAGGGATGTTGTACGTCCGTCAGCACAAGAATGTGCGCAGAACGGAAGAGCAAGATCCACGAAGATGCGCTGGGCTGTGAAGGCGGAATAGTTGACTTCAATATAATGAAATGTTATAGTTAGTCAGAAATAATAGCGTTCGGTGCTGTTTGATCAGGGGATATTTGAATACATATCCTAATCGAAACAGGTAAAAGGGAAACAGGTGTAAGACCTGTACGAACTCGTCACTGTGAGCAGAGATGCGGTCTTCTTAGAAATTAGATTTCAGAAGACCGCTCCTATACAGACAAGTGTGGAGAGTCCGCACATCCACTGGGAGACCGGGAAGGTGTTCTGTATAGAAGATCTGTAAGTCAGGAAACCTGCCGGTCGCTGGTGCGGGGAATATACGAATTCCAGATCACGAGTAATTGATTGTACCGAAAAAATCATTCATTCGATTCAGGATAATTCTATCCATTTTCCGTATTTTATAATTCACAACTTAATAGGAGACAAAAAAGAAATGAAAAATAAGAGCAGATGGCTTGCGCTTATGCTGACAGGTTCTATGGTGATTTCACCATTGTCTTATACAAGAACATATGCGGCAGAAAATGAGCAGCAGTATGAGACAAATTTACAGGAAACTGATGAGGTGAAAGAAGCTGATCTAGATAAGAAACAAGATGAGAGTCAGACAGAAGACGCAGGAAATGTTAAAGAAGATAAAAGAAATGACAATTTAACAAAAGAAGATCAGACAGAGGAATCTGATAAAGTTGATAATTCTTCGGATAAATCAGATAATCAGAATTCAATCGAAGCAGAAACAAAACCAGATTTAGAGAATAACTCAGAAAATAATTCAGAAAACAACTTAGAAAATAACTCAGAAGAGAAAGATACAGAAACCACCAGGAAAAATCCAGGCACAACTGTCTCAGATCAGGTTGCGGACGAAAAAACTGATAACAAGGATACACAGATAAAAGATGAGACAGGCAAGTCAGAACCTTCTACGGATTCTAACGATTCTACGAATACTCCGGAACCGGAACTTCCGCCACTGCAGGAGGCTCCTTCTGTAACTGGAGAATCTGTGAAAGTAGTAAAAGAAGACGCTGAAGAGTTCAAGATGTTCAAGGTCAGCAAGTCAACAGTTACGAAAAAAGATGGTGAGCTTGAAATTACAATTAAGACAGAAAAAGCACATTATGATGCACTTTATCTGGGCTCTAAAGATGACCTTCTGAAGTCTTCCATAATTGAAGGAACAAAGACAGAAGATGGAGGGATGACATTTACTTTTAAAGTGCCGCAGGCGCAGGCAGGACAGACAATTCCGGTATCTTTGAGAAGATCAAAAAAGCAAACTTGGTATGATACGATGTATCTGTGGATGTATATCCCAACTCCGGAAGAAACATCAACGCCAGAACCATCACCGGAACCAACTCCATCACCGAATCCAATGCCTAATCCAGAGCCAACTCCAACACCGACACCGGAAGCAACAGTAGCAAACGGAATCTACAGTATGGACGTAACTTCCAGTTCTTCCATGTTTAAAGTAGTGGATTGTATCCTGACAGCAAAAGACGGAAAAATGAGTGCTGTGCTTACATTAAGCGGAACCGGTTACGGCTATCTGTATATGGGAACAAAGGAAGAGGCTGCAAGCGCAGATCAGTCATCCTGGATTCCATATCAGGTGAATAAAGAAGGAAAATATACTTATACTGTTCCGGTAGAAGCGTTGGATAAGGAAATCGCAGTAGCAGCCTATTCCATTAAAAAAGGAATCTGGTATGACAGAATGCTGACTTTCCAGTCAGAGACAATGAAGAAGATTGCCGATCTTAATTCTACAGATTCTGAGAATAAAGGTGATTCCGGAAACAACGGAAACACAGGAAATTCCGGAACTACTGGTGGTTCCAACAATACAGGTAATACAGGAACAAACAATTCTGCTTTCCCAGGCGGTTCTGTATCTGGAACTAATTCAGGAAAAACAGATGGAAATGATGGAAAAGCAGATAATGTATCAAAATACGAATCCGATACAAGTGGTTCTACTTCTCATGTAGACAGTGGAACAACAATGAAAGACGGTGTATACACTCCGGATCGTTTTACCTGGTCCGGTGGAACAGGTAAGGTTCAGATTACTTGTAATAAAGTGACGATCCAGAATGGACAGGCTTATGCAACACTCGTGTTCAGCAGTGATCATTATCAGTATGTGAAAGCGAACGGAAATAAGTATTACACAACAAAGGGCGGCGGATCAGCGACAGCTGTTATTCCGGTTGCGTTGAATCAGAACAATAAGATTATTGGAATGACAGATAAAATGTCTGTTGCACATGAGATAGAATATACGATTTTCATTTATCTTGCAGCGGCGAATGGAGGAACATCTGCAAACGGAACAGATGCTTCAACAAGCAATAACCAGAAGCTGGATGAACAAGCACCTGAAATTATAGGTTTGGAATATCAGTCAGAAACAAAGCTTGACTATGCAGAATATTTCAAGATTTATCATTATGATCAGGGGATTGTACTTCTTGAAATCGATATGACGAAGGACACAGCAAGAGACCCGGAAAAAGCAGAGGAAACAAAGTCTGAAAATGAGAAGTCTGCAGAAGATAAAGAGAAGTATTCTAAGAAGAAAGTAGCTTCTGTTACGATTAATAGATCAGAAGACGCCCAGAACTCAGATGCAGAAAGCAAAGCAGATACTTCCGCTGAGAAATCCGCAGCTTCGGATAACAACGGCACAAGCGAACAGGATCTGGCAGCAGAGCTTTACAAAGGAAATGTTGTGAAATATCTGATCGTTCCGGAGGATGTGGAAGTTCCGGTTGGTCTTGAGCAGGATATGATCATTGTGAAGAAACCTGTGGATCATACTTATGCAGAGTCTGATGAGATTCTGAATACGATGAAAGATCTCGATCTTCTTGACAATGTTGCGGCAGTTGGAATGAAGAGCAAAGACTGTACAGTATCCGAGATTGCTGATAAGATGAAAGCAAAAGACGGAGAGAAGAATGCTGAAGTTGCATATGCAGGAACAGCGGACAAGTTGAAACTGAAGAATTTTGTGAAGAGTGAAGTGAATCTTGCTCTGTTCTCCGGCGATATTCTTCCAAGAGAAGATTCTGAGGAAAATGCAGCGAAAGATACTGACAAAATAGCAGATAAAGACAGTAAAGATACAAAAGAGACTCTGACAGTAGAAGAGAAGACGGAACAGTTCGAAGAGCTGACAGAAAAGCTTGCAATGCTTGGTATTCCGGTTTTTGTTGATCGTTCTTCCGAGGAAAAGACAGAACTTGGAAAGCAGGAGTGGATCAAGGTTTACGGTGTTCTCTACGGATGTGAAGAGCTGACGAACGAGAAGTTTGATGCGGCAGTAGCAGCGGCAGAGAAATAGGAGAGAAAAATAGAATGAAGATAAGAAGATGCAGAATCACAGCGTTAATGCTTTCAGCTGCACTTCTGCTCGGAGGCTGCGGTTCTACCGCAGCCTCCGGTGGAAACAGCGGTAATAATTCAGCAGGTGCAGATGTAACAAAGGATAAGACCAAAGATGCAGCCGACAAGACAAAAAAAGCACCGGAGATCGAAGGGCTTACCTACGAAGCTACAATGGATCTGACTTACGCGACAGAATTCGATGTATACTATTATAAGGACGGATATAAGTTAATCGATGTCCATGAAGATAAGCAATATCTGATTGTTCCGGAAGGAAAAGAAGAACCGGAAGATCTGGAGGATGATATTGTTGTGATCCAGCAGCCGACAGAGAATATTTATATGGCGGCGACAGCATCCATGTCTCTGTTTGATGCAATCGGCGGAATTGACAAGGTGAAATTCTCCGGGCTTGAGGCTTCCGGCTGGTATGTAGAGAGTGCAAAGGAAGCAATGGAATCCGGAGCGATGACATTTGCGGGAAAATACAGCGAACCGGATTATGAGACTCTCGTTGACGGAGACTGTGATCTGGCAATCGAATCAACGATGATCCTTCATACACCGAAGGTACAGGAAATGATTGAAGATCTTGGGATTCCGGTATTTGTAGACTACTCCAGTTATGAGTCACATCCGCTTGGAAGAACCGAGTGGATCAAGCTTTATGGGGCGCTTCTGAATAAAGAGGAAGAAGCGGATACATTTTTTGACCAGCAGGCTCACGTGATCGAGGAACTGAAAGGATTCGAGAACACGGAAAAGACGGTTGCTTATTTCTATGTGAGTACAGATGGTTCAATCGTTGTGAGAAAATCTGACGATTATATTCCGTCAATGATCGAAATCGCAGGTGGAAGATATGCGTTCAAAGATCTGAAGAATCCGGACAGCAACGCACCATCTGTCAAACTGACGATGGAAGAATTCTATGCGACTGCTGTAGATGCAGATTATCTGATCTACAACGGGACGATCGACGGACAGATAAATAGTATCAGTGAGTTGGAAGCAAAGAATGAATTGTTCTCTGAATTCAAGGCGGTGAAAGACGGAAATGTCTGGTATACTGGAAAGAATTTATATCAGGCGACAGATACAGTCGGAGAGCTGATCAAAGATATGCATCTGATGCTGACAGACGGTGATGCATCTCAGATGACATTTCTTGAAAAGATGGAGTAGAAGAATGGAGCAGACAAGTTTTCATCAGGAAAATTTCAGACGGCGTACAAGATACACAGCGGTATTTCTGATTCTTGCAGCAGTATTTTGTGTTGTGACAGTGCTAAATATCAATACCGGAAATGTTCATATTCCGGTGCCTAAGATTCTGCGCATTCTCTTTCTGAAAGAAGGAGCGGCGACAGAGTACAATATTATATGGAAGATCCGTCTTCCGAGAATTCTGATGGCAGCGCTGCTTGGTGGTGCATTGTCTCTTTCAGGTTTTTTGCTGCAGACATTTTTTTCCAATCCTATTGCCGGACCTTTCGTTCTCGGAATTTCTTCCGGAGCGAAAATGGTCGTGGCACTTACAATGATCGTGTATTTGAAATATATCGGAAGATTTTCTTCGTATACACTGATTCTTGCAGCATTTATCGGGTCGCTGATCTCGACGGGATTTATCCTTCTGATGTCGAAAAAAGTGCAGCATATGGCGTCTCTTCTTGTCGGGGGGATCATGATCGGATATATCTGTTCGGCTATCACGGATTTTGTTGTGACATTTGCGGATGATTCTGATATTGTGAATCTGCACGGATGGTCACAGGGAAGTTTTTCCGGAATGAGCTGGAGCAATATTCGTGTGGCAGCAGTGGTTGTCGGACTTGCGGTGCTGTTTACATTTTTCCTGTCCAAACCAATCAGTGCATATCAATTGGGAGAAGCATATGCGCAGAGTATGGGAGTCAACATCAAGACATTTCGCGTGATTTTGATCTTGCTTTCCAGTATTCTGTCAGCGTGTGTGACAGCATTTGCGGGACCGATTTCCTTCGTGGGAATCGCAGTACCGTTTCTTGCAAGGAAGGCATTTGGAACGTCAAAACCGATCGTGGTCATACCGGGAACGTTCTTTATGGGAGCTGTGTTCTGTATGATCTGTGACTTGATCGCACGAATGGCACTGGCACCGGTGGAATTGAATATCAGTACGGTGACGTCTATTCTGGGTGCACCGATCGTTATCTATATGATGATACCGAAGGGAGGAAGAAAATAAGATGGCAGATTATTATTTTCAAATGAAAGACCTGTCGGTAGGTTATAATGGAAACTCCCTGATCCGTGATATTAATATCGGGATCAACAAGGGGGAGATCGTGACTTTGATCGGGCCGAATGGTTCAGGAAAGTCAACGATTTTGAAAAGTATTACAAGACAGTTGAAAGTCGTTGGAGGGAATGTATTTTTTGACGATACTTCTCTTCTGAAACTGCCGTACAAAGAGCTTGCGTCTAAGATGGCGGTCGTGTTGACGGATCGGATCAAGACAGAGTTGATGACTTGTCATGATATTGTGGCGACCGGACGTTATCCTTACACAGGACGACTTGGGATTCTGACGCAGGAAGATGAATGTCTGGTGGAAGAGGCGATGCAGGCGGTGCATGCGCAGGAGCTCGGCAACCGTGATTTTAATGCGATTAGTGACGGACAGAAGCAGCGCGTTCTGCTGGCGAGAGCAATCTGTCAGGACCCGGATGTGATCGTTTTAGATGAGCCGACTTCGTTCCTGGATGTAAAATATAAGTTGGAGCTGTTGTCTATTCTTGAGCGGATGGCAAGGCAGAAGAAGATTACGGTGATTATGTCTCTTCATGAAATCGATCTGGCACAGAAGATTTCAGATAAGATCATCTGTGTCAAAGGCGAGACGATTTCACATTACGGAAGTCCGGAAGAAGTATTTACAGAAGAAATCATTCGCGAATTGTATGGAATCAATAATGGATATTTTGACCCGCTTTTTGGAAGTATTGAACTTCCTGCGCCGGAGGGTGAGCCGGAAGTGTTCGTGATCTCTTCCGGCGGAACTGGAATCCCGGTTTATCGAAGACTTCAGAAGGAGCACATCCCGTTTGCGGCAGGTATTTTATATGAAAATGATATGGATTACCGGCTGGCAAGATTACTTGCGGCAGAAGTGATCACGGAAGAACCGTTTGAGGAGATTCGGGAAGAAACGCTTCAGAAAGCATTTGAAACAATGGGGAAATGTAAGCGTGTGATCAATGCCGGAGTAAAGATCGGTGCGTGGAATGTAGGGATTGAGAGATTGCTTGAAAGAGCAGAAATAGAAGGGAAATTATAAAAATGAGCCGAGATAGCATTTTAAATGTGTTTTAAAAAGCGCTGTCAACGCTCTTTTTTGTTGCTATTCATGATTGTGAATGGTAGAATAGAACAGTATAGGCTATAAAAAAGATGGGAAAATAGCAGTACAGACTGTTATGTGATGGGAGGCAATTTATGAGTAACAATGGACAATCAGCAAAGAGAGCAAGCTTCTCGGGTAAAATCGGATATGTGCTTGCTGTTGCAGGCTCAGCAGTCGGCCTGGGAAATATCTGGAGATTCCCGTATCTGGCTGCGAAATATGGAGGGGGAATCTTCCTTCTCGTTTATCTGATTCTGACCGTATCTTTTGGATATGTTCTGATCATGTCAGAGACAGCACTTGGAAGAATGACAAGAAAAAGTCCGGTTGGAGCTTTTCAGACATTTGGTAAGACAAAATCATTTAAGATCGGCGGATGGCTCAATGCAATAATCCCAATGCTGATCGTGCCGTATTATAGTTCGATCGGTGGCTGGGTTATCAAGTACCTTGCAGAGTATTTGAAAGGAAATGTGCAGACTGTTGCACAGGACGGATATTTTACAGAATTTATTTCAGATTCTTTTCAGGTAGAAGCATGGTTCATCGTGTTTGCTATTCTTGTATTCTGCGTTATCCTGGCAGGAGTTGAGAATGGTGTAGAGCGAGTATCTAAGATTATGATGCCAATCCTTGTTATCCTTGCGGTTATCGTAGCAATTTATTCTGTAACAAGACCGGGAGCAATTGAAGGTGTGAAGTATTTCCTGATTCCGAATCCAAAGCACTTCTCAGCAATGACGGTTGTTGCGGCAATGGGACAGATGTTCTACTCCCTGTCAATCGCGATGGGAATTTTGTATACATATGGTTCTTATATTGGTAAAGACGTTGATCTTGAGAAGAGTACAACACAGGTTGAGATTTTCGATACAGCAATCGCAATGCTCGCAGGACTTATGATCATTCCGGCTGTATTTGCATTCTCTGGTGGAAACCCGGACAATCTGCAGGCAGGACCATCTCTGATGTTCATCACACTTCCGAAGGTATTCGCAAGTATGGGCGTTGGAAGGCTGGCTGGTATCCTGTTCTTCATATTGGTACTTCTTGCAGCAGTGACAAGTGCAATCTCACTTCTGGAGACAAGCGTATCTACATTCCAGGATGAACTTCACTGGAGCAGACCGAAATGCTGTATCCTTATGGTTGCTGTTATGCTTATAATCGGAACCTTATCTTCTATGGGATATGGAGTACTGAGCTTTATTCAGATTTTCGGAATGGCATGTCTGGACTTCTTTGACTTCCTGACAAATTCAGTGATGATGCCACTTGCAGCACTTGCAACATGCTTCTTGATCGTTCGTACCGTTGGATTTGACAAGATTGCAAGGGAGATTGAGCAGTCATCTGCATTTAAGAGAAAGAAATTATACATGTTCTTTATGAAATATCTGGCACCGATCTGTCTGATTATTATATTATTAAGTTCTATTGCAAATGTATTGGGAATTATTTCTATGTAATGGAAAATGCTTGTTAAAATAGACAAGTAATCTTGCTGTAAATCTACCTGCATGGTATAATATGACTAGACTTGTAAAGTTTAGAAACAGTTCAGCCATACAACGAAGTGGTCATAAACTGACGGTCTTACGTTGTATGGCTGAATTGCAATAATTTTACATTTTAAGAAAATAATAGGAGTGATTAAGATGTATCAGGAAGAGTATAAGCGCTGGATGGCAGCAGACCTGGAAGACGCAGATCTGATGCCGGAGTTAACTAAAATCGAGGGAAATGATGACGAGATCAAGGAGCGTTTCGCAGTTGCGCTGAAGTTTGGAACAGCCGGACTTCGTGGTGTACTTGGAGCAGGAACAAACAGAATGAATATCTACGTTGTTCGTCAGGCTACACAAGGACTTGCCAACTGGGTAAAGACACAGGGCGGTACACAGACAGTAGCGATCAGCTACGACAGCCGTCTCAAGAGTGATGTGTTTGCGAAGACAGCAGCAGGAGTTCTTGCAGCGAACGGAATTAAAGTAAGAATTTACGATGCTCTGATGCCGGTACCGGCACTTTCATTTGCAACACGTTATTATAACTGTAACGCAGGTGTTATGGTAACAGCATCCCACAACCCGGCGAAGTATAACGGATATAAGGCATACGGACCGGATGGATGCCAGATGACAGATGATGCAGCAGCAATCGTATACGAAGAGATCCAGAAGACAGATGTACTTACAGGTGCGAAGTATATGTCTTTTGCTCAGGGAGTTGAAGAAGGTCTGATCCGTTTCGTAGGAGATGACTGTAAGGATGCACTGTATGAGGCAATCGAGTCCCGTCAGGTTCGTCCGGGTCTGTGTAAGAGCGCAGGACTTAAGCTTGTATACAGCCCACTGAATGGATCTGGATTAGTACCGGTAACACGTGTACTTAAAGACATCGGAATCACAGATGTAACAATCGTACCGGAGCAGGAGTACCCGAATGGATATTTCACAACATGCAGCTACCCGAACCCAGAGATCTTTGCAGCACTTGAGCTGGGACTGAATCTTGCGAAAGAGACAGGCGCAGACCTCATGCTTGCAACAGACCCAGATGCAGACCGTGTAGGAATCGCTATGAAGTGCCCGGACGGATCCTATGAGCTTGTTTCAGGAAATGAAGTCGGAGTTCTTCTTCTTGACTACATCGCAGCAGGACGTATCGAGAAAGGCACAATGCCTGAGAAACCGGTAGCAGTGAAATCTCTCGTATCTACACCACTTGCAGATGCAGTTGCAGAGCATTACGGAGTAGAACTTCGCAACGTACTGACAGGATTCAAATGGATTGGAGATCAGATTGCGAACCTCGAGGCAGCAGGAGAAGTTGACCGTTTTATCTTCGGATTTGAAGAGAGCTACGGATACCTTGCAGGACCTTATGTACGTGATAAAGATGCAATCATCGGATCTATGCTGATCTGTGAGATGGCTGCTTACTACAGAAGCATCGGAAGCTCACTGAAACAGAGACTGGAAGAGATCTACGCACAGTACGGACGTTATCTCAACAAGATCGATAGCTTTGAATTCCCAGGACTGAGCGGAATGGATAAGATGTCAGGAATCATGGAAGACCTTCGTAAGAATCCTCTGGAAGAGATCGCAGGATACAAAGTAGCCAGCGTGATCGATTACGAGAAGACAGAAGAAACAGGACTTCCGAAGGCTAACGTACTTGTTTACAAACTGGAGAACAACGAGACAGTAATCGTTCGTCCATCCGGAACAGAGCCGAAGATCAAGATCTACTACACAACACTTGGTAAAGATCTTGCAGAGGCAGAAGCTGAGAAAGAGAAGCTTGCAGAAGCA
>OIXW01000252.1_pt1 | contig 15539 bp, 20 predicted proteins | sample 1587951 | NCBI WGS metagenome assembly OIXW01 (sample SAMN03283239) | human gut metagenome | biome: human-associated habitat; material: feces | host: Homo sapiens | place: Peru | collected 2012
ATTATACCATAAAATATAGTATAAAGTAAAGCATGCATTAATGCCCATACGTGCAGGCATGCATATCTAAAGTTTCCATATCAATTTTTGCCTGCATCGTATAATTATAAGACGGAGTTGAAACCTCGCAATCAATAATATAATCCCTTCCATCATCATCTACGGTATAGCTTATAACACTATCTTCTATCTCATACGTATCACTAAGTAATATATCCTGATCAATTGTAGAACGCCAATGATGTCTTAAAAGTATCTCTATGCGTCTTTGCTGATTCATCATTCTTTGATAGCGAGTGAGTTCATATTGTCTTGTTATAAGCGTACAATAGCTAAATAGACTTGTAAACATGATAAGAAATATAACCAATACCACCTGTAATATACTTCCTCTACTCCTCATCATTGACTTCCTGCTTTCTATATAAATCACAAATCATATAGGTATATTTATGTTTGCCTCTTGTGATAGTCATATACATATAGGCTTCTCTTTCAAAGAAGATTACATCATCTATATCAGTGATAAGAATTTCATACCCAGGTGTTTTAACAAGCCTCCTTTTATCAAAGATGATGGTATTCTCATCTCCCTTTTCATCATAATAGCCAATATCTTCACTATACGTCTTTATTTTAGAGACAAGAAGATAATCTGCGAGCTGTTTAGCCCCTACCGCAATATCCTGATTATTTGTAACGACTGGTACCTTTAATACACGTACAATAGAAGGCACATTCAATACAATCATTAAACAAATAGATAGAGATAATAACATTTCTACTAATGTAAAGCCTTTTTGAGTTTTGATTGAAGATCATCTCCTCCCTCAGAAATTCGTAATTCCTGTTTATTGTAGTTTTCCTGAGCCTGTCTAAATCTCACCTGTGCTTTATTCAATACAGTAAAAGAGCCTACAAAATAGACAACAATCATCAAATAAATGGATAAGGCAAACAGTGATTCGATCAAGGTATTCCCCTTTTGATTATGTAACATAGTACGCTCCACTTCCTAACTGAAAGACAAACTTCTTTGTATGGTATGGTGTCTTTAACACTAACGTCTTAGCTATTTTAATACGTCCATGATCATTAAATGAAAAAGTATGATTTGTCAGAAATGTATACCCTTCTTCTAAATTCAGTGTTTTATCCTCTTTACCTATTAAATCAATACGATGATTAGACACGGATACCTTTACTGTTTCTTTCTCTACTATAGCCATCGCCCTTGCTTCATCAAACATTGCTTTTATAAGGGCTATTTCTTCTTCCTCATTGATATTACGGGTATGAAGCATCATACAAAGTGATGATAAAAAGATTGTAATAGATAATACAAATAACATTTCAATAACAGTGAATCCTTTCTTATACATAAGCCTGTCCATTTGATATATAGATAGATTTTCCATTAGGACATGTAGCCTGCTTTTGAGTTAAATAAGGATTAGAACCAGATGTCAATTGAGAAATACTGGTAGGTAATTCATCATGTTCTATCTGATAAAGAATAATTTGTGAATTCACTACTTCTACCTGTGCTTCACATCCTTTTCCCTTTACTACATTATTCTTACTTGTAACATTAGGAATAACGAGTAATAAAATAACTAGAATAACCGAAATACAGAATATCATCTCAATAAGCGTAAAACCTGCTTTATTATTTTTCATAGAACCTCCTAAATATCTCCAATAACATTCATCATCGGTATAATAACTGCAACATATATTGTGATGACGAAAAATGCGACAAAACCATAAACAACTGGTACAAAGAATTTTGTAAACTTATTCACTGCATATGTGATCTGTTCCTGAGAAATATCTAAATAGCTTCTCATTGAGCCTATTTCATCAGGATTCTTTAAAAACATCTTATACATAGAGACAAAGAGATGATCAAAATAAGGAAAACCATCAATAATATCTTCTAACTGTTCTCCTTCCTTTAATCTCGTATGAATCTCATACAATACAATCTTAATATCACTTTGAGTCATACTCTCATTGAGCATTGTAATAATCGTATTAGAATCAATATGATCTTCTAGTAATTCATTAAAGTAGAGACAGAACTTAAAAGTGAAGTATTTCTGGATATACTTCTTCAAGAAGGGCATCTTAAGGTAACGTTCAATAATCCAGTACTTCTTTTTCTTCAAGGACATAAGAAAATAAATAAAAGAAATAATAAGTGCTGCTAGTACACCAATAATAAGAATAGGTATCAAACGAATAATAAAGAATAGAATAGTGAAGCTTAAAGAAGGATTCATCCCAAATGAACTAAAGAGTGATGTGACCTTAGGAAAGAGAATAAATGTCGCAAATAATGAGAAAAAGAGCAGAAACACAATAAGTATTAAAGGATATGTCATCTGTGCAATCAGTTTTTTCTTCATCGAATATATTTCATTATATATTTTCAAACTGTTCTTAATCGCTTCAGAAATAGTAGAACGCATAGAAAAGAAGGTAAAGAACTCAATAAATAAGGATGGAAGTTGAGGATCTAGCAGAGCGACTGTAAGATCCTCACCATCATATATTTTCTGTAATATGGTATCAATACTGGGATGGTTATTGATATCCTTACAAATAAGTAATGTTTCTTCTATTCCATATCCCTGCTCTAATAGATTGGATAAGTTTTCTAGAAATAAAAGATCATTGTCCATTTAATTCATCCTTAAACAAGTATTGATCACAATGCTTCTCTTTAATAAGCATGAGCGCATTATCCTTAAATGAGGGATAGCTGACAATATGATCTAGAAAATACTCTCTAATCTGTGTCTTGTTCATTGTTTCAGGGAGTATAATGACTTTCCTATTCCTTCTATCATATTTAATACGCTGTGTAACAACGCCAATGAGTACATCCTCTAAATCTGTTTCATTAATACCTAGATTCAACATTCTCTTAATCACCAATAAAGAATTGCTGGCATGAATAGTAGATAATACTAGATGTCCTGTTAAAGCACATGTAATTGCAAGCTTAGCCGTCTTCTCATCTCTAATTTCACCAATCATTATCACATCTGGATCATGTCTTAAAATCTGCTTTAACGAATTATAGTAATCAATTCCCATACTTTCATTCATCTCTATCTGTAAACAGTGTTCTTTGACAATTTCTATTGGATCCTCCAATGTGACAACATTCCTACCACCCATCTCTATTATCTTATCTAATATCGCATAAAGAGTCGTTGATTTACCTGACCCTGTGGCACCTGCCACTAAAAATAACCCGGATTTCTGATAACAGATTTCATTAAGAAAGAAGGTAAAATCATCAATTTCTGAAATTTCATTAATCGTAATATTCTCATGATTATTCAATATTCTAATAACGATACTCTCAAAATCCATACCTGGAAGATAGGATACACGCAAGAAATAGATATGTTCATTCATGTAATAGTGAAAAGCGCCTGTTTGCGGAACCATCTTATAATTTACATTAATGAAAGACTTGTATTTCAGATAATTCATGATTTTAGCACCGATTGTTTGATCATAATCTGAATAGTGCTGTAATTCTCCAAATACTCTGAATTGAATACTGAGATGATCTGTCAGCTTAAAATGGATATCAGTAGAATCAGATTTCAAAGCTTTGAAAAAAATAGTTTCAAATAGTTCATCCATAAAATAACCTCCTACTATTAAATACGTATCTAAAAGCTATTTTTCTCATAAATTAAAAAAGATTCAGTAATTTCTACTGAATCTTTGTGCATGTAATACTTTCAATAACAGGCTGATTCTTTTTTGATACAGTCCCATTGCTGTCATCTGTCTTTACATCATTACAGATTTTATCAACAATATCCATACCTGAATAAGCACATCCAAATGCAGCATATTGCCCATCTAAAGAAGATGTATCTTCATGCATAATAAAGAACTGACTGCTTGCACTATCATATGACTGACTTCTAGCCATAGAAATAACGCCTCTTGTATGTTTTAGAGGATTATCTACACCATTAGCTGAGAATTCACCCTTAATAGTTTCTTTTGATCCTCCTGTTCCATCACCATTAGGATCACCACCTTGGATCATGAATCCTTTAATAATACGGTGGAATGTAAGACCATTATAGAACCCTTCATCAGCAAGTGATACAAAATTACTTACTGTAATAGGTGCTGTATTGGCATCAAGCTTAAGCTTGATTGAACCATAGTTCTTTACCTTGATTTCACAATCATAATAGCCAGTAAGTAAGTCCTTTAATCCAGATACCTTAACCTTCTTAGTCGGATTCTTGATAGTCAAACCTAGGTCTTTCGCTTTAGACTTAGAATATTTTGCTTTAATAGTGACTTCATCCCCATTAGAGAGAGCACCATTTGTACCATTCTCTAATGTATATTCTACATCAGCTACAAAATCTCTAATGTCTGAATTGGTTTTGTCATATTTCGTATTATTATCGACATAAACCTCTCCCTTGCCATTATAGCCCTTAATTGACACTTTAACATCACTTGTTAAATCAATAGTTCCTCCTGGCTTAGAAGAACATCCAATAAGTGTAGAGCCAATCATTAAAGCAAGAATTATACGTATTAACTTTTTCATTTCTTAAACCTCCATTTCCTATTATAGTTGAAAGCGCATTATTTGCCTATAGTAAAATGTAAAAAGTCCTCTATTCAGGGGATAGAGGACAATTGAAATGGACAATGAGAATGTAAGCTCATATACATGAGGGAAAATCATATATGTTGTTATATCCACTTCAAAAATATTATATACTACTTTTTCTTTATTCCATTATTTCTACGTTAAACAGCCTATTTCAGACATTAAAATAATAGATAAGGGTTATTTTTCTTTTCAAAAGAAAGCTTGGATTGTGGACCATGACCTGGATAAACATCTGCATCAAACTCAAGATGCTTTATGTGATATAAGGATTTTAGTAGTGAGAATTTATCTCCTGTAGGAAAATCAATTCTTCCACATCCACCCTTAAATAATGTATCACCAGTAAATAAAGCATTCTCTTCTTTATAATAATAGAGACAGCTTCCTTTTGCATGCCCTGGTGTTTCATAGATTTTAAAATACATATCACCTAGAGTAATGTTGTCTGTGATTATTTCTACATCATCTACAATATATTTTTCACCACCAAGCATCACTGATAGATTCTCATCCCAGTTAAGTAACATATCGCTTGTATCTTTAGTGGCATATACCTTTGTATTAAAATAATCTCTTAGTACATTCACAGCACCAATATGATCATAATGGCCATGAGTTAATAGTATGCCTTTTACATCCAATTGACCTACTTCCTCTATAATATGCTTTGGTTCATCTCCTGGATCAATAATAACACATGACTGATTACAGCTCACAATATAACAATTCTCTTGAATAGGACCTAATACTAATCTTTTAATCATACATATTCCTCCTAATATAAAAAAAATAAGCCTTGAGGCTTATTTCTTTTCCTTATGAACAGTTTTCTTGTTACATCTTGGACAATACTTTTTAAATTCAACCCTTTCAGGATGACTCTTTTTATTCTTTGTGTTGATATAGTTTTCTTCACCACATTCTGTACACTTTAAGATAATATTATCTCTCATGAATTACACCTCCAAATAAGTTTGCTTCAATATATTATCATATAAATTCATAAATTACTAGTTATTTTTTTAATTATTGTAGCCATATTTTTCAAAATAGAGACTAAATGCTTTTTTCGCGATACTTGGCGCATCATTTCCGCCCTTTAATCTTTCTTCTAGTACAGCTACAACAACCTGAGGATCTTTACTTGGACCATATCCAATAAACAAATGGTTAGGATGGTCGACATTACCTGTATGTGTATAGTCTTCGGCTGTCCCTGATTTACCAGATACATCATACTGATATCCAGCAAATGATCCTGCTACTGTACCATAAGTCACTACGGCCTTCATACCTGCCTGAATCTGATTAAAGGCATCTTCATTACCTTCTGATACATCATCCATAATATGCTTCCTATGCGTATTCAAAGTAACAATCTCACCTGAAGAATCCGTCTTATAAGAACTCTTATAAAGATGTGGCTGAACCTTGACACCCTTATTTGCAAGAGTAGAAGCATATACAGCAAGCTGTAATGGTGTATATGTATCATACTGACCAATGGAGAAGTCAAGAAGCTTACCAGCTGTATCTTCTTCTTCACGAGGACCAGTCGCTGCTTCATAAGGTAAATCAATACCAGTCTTAACGCCTAATCCAAGTTCTCCTGCCGCATTTCTTAATTTAGTGAAGGCACTCTTATCAATATGGATAGGCTTATCATACTGATAATGACCACCTGCAAGCTTGATGATGATTTTCATCATATAGATATTTGAAGAATAAGCCAATGCCTGTACTTCATTGATATTACCAAAACCACTCTTATTCCAAGAATGCTTTGCTTTAGTACCAGCAATCTTTAAACCTTCAGATGTATCTGCTTCATAATGGTTCGCTTTAATGATATTGTTCTTGAAGCATGTATAAATAACAGCCCCCTTCATAGTAGAACCAATTCGATAAGCCCCTGTATAAGTCAAATAAGTGGCATCCTTCATTTCATAAGGTGTCTTCTCCTTATTGTATTCCTTACCTACCAAGGCAATAATATCACCTGTCTTAGGCTCCATCACGATACAGTAAATATGCTGCTGATATCTTTCTGATGTATGACTATATAAGCATTGTTCCACCATCTGAGTCAGCTGTGTCTGAATATCCCAGTCAATTGTCAACTGGATATTTTCACCACTGCTGCCTTGCTTCTTCGTCTTAACAATCGGTGTTCCATCACTTGCATATTTTAGAGTCATCACTGACTTATTACCACTTAAGATATCTTCATACTGTCTTTCAAGTCCAGAAGTACCAACACGTGAGTCATTGCTATAATCTAATGCTAGAAGTTCATCCTTTAATGTGGCAGGTAAACCCTGTTTCTTAGTTGTTACCTTACCTAAGGTACTCTTTAAAGTAGACTCATCTGTATAAGCACGTTTCCAGTCACTTGTGACCTTGATACCTCTTAATAAATCATTGTTTTCACCAATGATACTCGCTTCCTGATAACTGATATTTTCTAGAAGTACCGCAGAACCACTCTTACAGTTCTTAATTGTATAATAGAGCTTATAATAACGTACATCATCATCACTTAAACGCTTCTCTAAAACACTCTTTGTGATTCTTTTTAGCTGCAAATTATAATACTGTGTATTACTATCATCATTTGCTTCAATTGCTTTCTTTTCAGCATCTGTAACAAGAGATTTCGCAAACTTCTCATCTTTCATAATCAGATAGTCTTTCTTTTCTCTCTCAGTTACGCTAGAAATATCTACATTACAATTCTTAGTAAGGAAATTAACCATTGATTTAATTTCATCATCTTTAATCCCCTTAACAGCATAATAAGTTGCACATACTACATTCTCATTATATACAAGCTTATTATAGTTTCTATCTACTATTTCACCACGTAATGCATCGACTTCAAATGTATTTGTACTGTATTGTTCTAGCTTAGCTGAATAGAAATCAGCCTTATTGATCTGCATATAGAAGAGTCTTAACGCAAAGATGCTGGCTATCACAATAACAACGCCAATAATAATATAAAAACGACGTGCAACTACATTATCTAATTGATTACGCTGCTGTTCCTGAGCTTCTTTTCGCCCAAGAAACTTTATCGGTCTATTACTAAACAATCAAATCCCACCTTTTTTCTCTCATATTATATATGGATATCCCTATCATTTCAATTAATTAGAGAAAATCAAATGTGTGAAAAAACACAATAGGCAGAAATCATTCTGCCTATTCATCATCCACAGATAAAATAGCCATGAATGCTTCCTGTGGAATTTCAACACTTCCTACAGCCTTCATACGCTTTTTACCTTCTTTCTGTTTTTCAAGAAGTTTCTTCTTACGTGAAATATCCCCACCATAACACTTTGCAAGGACATTCTTTCTAATTGCCTTGATATTTGTACGTGCAATAACACGTCCCTGAATAGCAGCCTGAACCGGAATTTCAAACTGCTGTCTTGGGATAATAGTCTTAAGCTTTTCACAAATGATTCTTCCACGATCATATGCAAAATCCTTATGAACAATAGAAGATAACGCATCGACTACTTCTCCATTTAAGAGAATATCCATCTTAGTTAAGTTGCTTGCGCGATAGCCATGTAATTCATAATCAAATGAAGCATAGCCACGTGTACATGATTTTAATTTATCAAAGAAATCATAAACAATTTCAGATAATGGAATATAATAAACAACATTTCTTCTTGTATCATCAAGATATTCAATATCTACATATTCTCCACGCTTATTCTGACATAATTCCATGATTGGTCCGATAAATTCATCAGGTGTCATAATAGCGGCACGTACATAAGGTTCTTCAATACGGTTAATAGTTGTAGGATCTGGCAATAAAGCTGGGTTATCAATTTCAATCATAGAACCATCACTTAAATAAACGTTATAGATTACAGATGGAGCTGTCGCAATCAGGTCAAGACCAAATTCTCTTTCCAATCTTTCCTCAATAACGTCCATATGTAATAAGCCAAGGAATCCACAACGGAAACCAAATCCTAAAGCCTGAGATGTTTCAGGTTCATAAACAAGTGAAGAGTCACTTAATGCAATCTTTTCAAGTGCTTCGCGTAAATCTTTATATTTAACATTGTCGATAGGATAAAGACCACAATATACCATCGGGTTCATACGACGATAACCAGGTAATGGTTCAGATGCCTTATTTTCTAAAGTAGTGACTGTATCACCAACATGTACATCAGAAATAGACTTGATACTTGCTGCAATCCATCCTACTTCACCTGTTACAAGCTCATCCTTCTTTACCTCACGAGGTGTATGCACACCACATTCAACAACTTCATAATCAGCATCACTGGCCATAAAATGAATATGATCACCTACTCTGATCTTACCTTCCTTAACACAAACAAGAATAATAACACCTCTATATGCATCATAGAAAGAGTCGAAGATCAAAGCCTGGGTAGGTGCATTAATATCACCACTTGGTGCTGGTACCTTAGTTACAATTTCTTCTAGTACCTGATCAATATTTAAGCCAGTCTTAGCAGAAATACGTGGTGCGTCATCTGCAGGAAGACCAATTAAATCTTCTACTTCTTCTGCCACTCTATCAGGATCAGCGCTAGGAAGATCTATTTTATTAATAACAGGAAGAATCTCCAGATTGTTATCTAATGCGAGATAGACATTCGCAAGAGTCTGTGCTTCTACACCCTGAGCAGCATCTACGACTAGGATTGCCCCTTCACAGGCAGCGAGTGAACGTGATACTTCATAAGAGAAGTCGACATGGCCCGGTGTATCAATAAGATGTAAAAGATAAGTCTTTCCATCTTTTGCTGTATATGACAAAGAAACCGCATTGAGCTTAATTGTAATACCACGTTCTCTTTCAAGTTCCATATCGTCAAGTAACTGATCCTTCATATCACGATCTGCTACTGTTCCAGTTAATTGTAAAATTCTATCGGCAAGGGTACTCTTACCATGGTCAATATGTGCGATAATTGAAAAGTTTCTAATAAGTGACTGATCAACCATAACTAAACCTCCTTATTTCTCAATAGTCAGCGGTTTCTGAAGTTCTTTGAGCTTCTCATCAAGAAGTTCGAAAGACTCTGCACGTACAGACATGACACGATATCCTTTATAATCGGGCTTGTCTTCAAGATCACATAATCTTCCTTTTAATGCAACGACACTGCCAACATGGCATGTATCATTAATCATTTCCGCTAAACCTCTCCATAAGATAATAGGAATCAAATCATAATCCCTACATCCTTTCACTTCATCAAAAGGACGATAAACCATCACATGGATCAGAGCATCCTTTCGATAATTATTGATAATTTCATAGTCTGGCATCTGGGCAATTCTGCCTACTAAAAATACTTGACTATACATATAAAAATCACCTCCTCCAAAAGACTTGTCTAAGAAGAAGGTGAATACGGGTTAAATAAAATTATTTCTTATATACAAAAGCGATAGCAATGCCACCATCATGTGCAATAGAAATGTCAGCATCCTCATCATTGAGATAAGGACTACCGTCTTCATGATTCAAAATGACAATATCATGAAATGAAATACCACCAATACCTAGATGATTGGCCTTTAAATAAGCCTCCTTAGCCGCAAAACGACCACCTAGATATTCTCTCTTGCGTTTTTCAGTAGGAAATGATTGAAAAACTTCATATTCAGCATCAGCTAGAATATGACGTACAAATCTCTCATTATCTACATCTAAACGAGACAATTCAACGATATCAACACCAATTCCCATTAATCTTCAAACTTCTTTTCATAAAGATTCATGAGTTCATCATAGCTCATATCATCATTGATTTCTTCAATCAATGGGTCTTCATTCTCCATGTCATGTTTGAACTTGCCAGTTCTCTCTTCAACAATTTTGAGGTCTTCCTGTGATTCAAGTGTTAAAGTAGATAAGTTCTTCAAGCGATTTTCTACAGAATCAATCACTTCACTGCTTTCCTTCTTGACAACCTTTTCTACTTTCTTTGCCTTTTTCACAACTGGTTTTTCTTCCTCAGTTCCCTGAGCACCATAAAAAGGACTTAATACCGGCACCACATCATCCTCACGTCTTTTTATTTTTTTCTTAACTGCTGGCTTTTTTTGTGGCACAGGATTTTTAGATTCCTGCACTCCGTTCATTGGAGAAATGATCTGGCTCATGACATACTCTTGCTTTTTAGGCTTTTTAGGTTCTTCTTTTTTCTTAACAACAGGAACCTTTTCTTCTACTTTTACTTCTTCAACTTTCTTTTCTTCGTTATAAATCATAGGTTCGCTGAACTTTTCTTTACGACGCTGTTCAATCACAGGATCCACATGAGGTGGTTCCTCTACTTTTACAGGCTCATCAAAATCCATATCTTTACCCATAATCCAATCTGTAAATTTCATATTCAACCCACACTTTCTTTTTTAAATCGAATCAATGAAAGACTGAACTTCCTCCTCTGTCTTTCTTAATTTCGATACCAATCGTCCTGATTCCTGTCCCTTATCATATGCAATAAAAGAAGGAATACCCAAAATATTAAGCTCAATACATAAATCAAGCATATCATCACGGTTCACATAATAGAATTGATATGCTGGATTAGCTTCAACAACATGTTCTATATAGGTTTTCATATAGAGACAATCTGGACACCAGTCGGTAGAAAATACAACAATACTCTTACTCTGGATAGCATTTTTAAATTCTTCTAAAGAATGCAGCTGAATGAGCTTATCCATTCATATCTCCAAAATCAATGTCGATTCTATAAATAGGTCCAAAAGGTGAGAACTTCTTTTCATATTCAGTCATCACGTTGTCTTCATATCCTTCACTATGGTGAAGATCTAAGCATACATCATGGAATCTTGCGCCATAATTATTCATAGATACAAGTGAATATTCAAAGAATGGACGGTTATCTGTCTTAAAGATCAGATGTCCTTCATCCTTTAAAATACTCTTATAAACATCTAAGAATGACTTATAAGTTAATCTTCTCTTTGAATGTCTCTTTTTAGGCCAAGGATCACTGAAGTTTAAATAAACTGTATCAATTTCACCTTCCGCAAATACTTCACCTAGTACTGCAGCATCTTCCTTCATAAAACGAAGGTTTGGTAAAGATTCCATTTCAAGGAATTTCTTCACTGCAATAGTTAGAACTGTTGAATATTTTTCAATACCAATAAAGTTGATATCTGGATTTCTTCTCGCATTTTCGATAATGAAATCACCTTTCCCCATTCCGATTTCAATCGCAATAGGATTGTTATTTCCAAACACCTCATGCCACTTACCTAAGTGGTCACGTGGATTAATAAAAACTAAATCTGCCTGCTCTTCTAAAAAAGGCATCGCATCAGGATTATTTCTTAATCTCATAAAACCTCCATATCAGTGTTATTATATCATAAAACGTTAACGTATGCTATTAATTTCCTCATCTGTAAGTGGTCTGTAATGACCTGATTTTAAGTTTTGATCTAATTGAAGTTCTCCCATACTGATACGCTTCAAATAGACAACTTCTTTACCACATGCCTGAAACATTCTCTTAACCTGGTGGAACTTACCTTCATATATAGTTACTTCACATTCACTGATTTCATCACTTTTAATAATATTCAAATAAGATGGCATACATGTGAAGTCTTCTAGAGGAATTCCTTTCGTAAATGCATTCACATCTCCTACCCCGAGTCTTCCTTTAACCTTGACATAATAGGTCTTAGGAACATGAGTTCTTGGAGAAAGCAGACGATGAGCAAGTTGCCCATCATTTGTGATGAGTAATAAGCCTTCCGTATCCACATCAAGTCTACCTACTGGGAATAATCCAGGATGATATTCCTTAATGAGATCAATCACAGTTGGATAAAGATTATCTTCTGTGGCGCTTACATAACCATCAGGTTTATTGAGCATATAATAAACATACTCTGAATAAACAATCTTTTCTTCACCCACATATATTTCATCCTTTTCGGGATTGACGTGTGCTCCAGAAGATTTGATCTTCTTCCCATTAGAAGTAACTAATCCATCCTTTAAAAGCTGCTTTACATCTTTTCTAGATCCATATCCACAATGTGCAAGTAATTTATCAATTCTCATTTTTCACCTCAAAACAATAGCTATATGACTCATCAGAACCAGATTCTGTTGAATCATATTTTATATATACCTTTAATGTTTCTTTCTTCTTTACTCTGCCTGATAAAGTAATACCCTTATAAATATTTTTCTTTTTATCTACAATTCCTGGAACCATAGAATATGATTCCTTATCAAAATATCCAATAGCAGGCTGATAATCATCCAAACACGATGGGCTATACGAAATAGCTCTCATATTGTACATTTTCTCTTTAGGTTCATCAATAACTAGTTCATAACGATATCCTTCATCTATTTCTGTATAATACAATTTTACATTCATTTTATCAGAAACACAATCGAATTTCTTTGCGTTTTTGATATATACTAAATCTTCTTTATATTTATTCAATGCTCTATCTGAAATTTCTGAATCCTTTTTCTTTGTTCCACATGCGCACATTAAGAAACAAAGCAGCACTAACAACAGCCTTCTCATATTTTAGCCTCCTATATTAGAAAATTATAACATTCCCCTCCATATTACGTAAACAGGAAATAAAAAAAAGAAGACAATTTCTTGTCTTCTTACTGGAAAATTTCAACCGCAAATTCGCATGTGAATGTTTCACCCTTCTTTAATTCTACAGCACTTTCTTTATCCTTGAATTCTCCTTCAAAGTCTACATAGTCTGTATGTCCAACCCAAGGTTCAATCGCAAGTAAGCCACCTACATGCTTGCTTGTCCATAATCCTAAATGATCAAACCCCTTCATATAGAAGTTCAAGCTCTTATTATTTGTAAGAGATTTTAGTGATACATAACGAGATTTGAAATGAGGTACAACAACTGCATCATTATCAAACATTGCCTGACGTACAAAGAAATGACGTTCATTATCAAATAATCGTTTTGTTTCATGAGACATACCTTTTCTTTCTACATCAATGATTTTCTGTTCTACTGTTTCTTTCTGTTCAAATTCAATATAATAATCATTAGCATCTTCCCCTTCAATAAATGGGCAGGCAAATGCAGGATGTCCACCAATCTGGAAATAGATCACATCTTCATTATGATTTTCTACTCTGAATTCTGCCTTTAACTTATTGTCTACTAATGTATAAGTCACATATAAATCAAATTCATAAGGATACATCTTCTTGATTTCGTCACTAGAAGATAAGTGGAAAACAACATGTGTATCATCATGTTCATAGACTTCATATTCAGTATTTCTAGAGAAGCCATGCTGATTCATATGGTATTCTTTACCATCAATACGACAAGTTCCATTCTTTAATGCCCCTACAATTGGGAAAAGAACTGGTGCACTATGTCCCCATAAACATGGATCCTGTTTCCACATATAATTAAGTCCATCCTGTATACCAATAATCTTAGAAATTTCAGCTCCCTTAGGATCAAAATGTGCTTCTAAATATTCATTTTTTATTGTAATCATAACTACCCTCCAATTTTAGTTTCACCATTTAAGATAACGCGTTTGATATTGATATCATCATCAATAAGAATCATATCTGCCACGCATCCTTCTTTAATACGTCCATAATCCTTAAGACCTAGATGATCTGCTGGATTTTTAGTTGCGTAACCAATTGCTTCATATAATGGTAAATCTAGATGCTTATAAGCATTTCTTACACACTGATTTAAATTAGCTGTAGAACCAGCAAGATTTCCTGATTTTAAACGAGCTTGTCCATCTTTTACATAAACCTTCTGGTTACCTAATTCATAAGTGCCATCAGGAAGCATAGCTGCTTCTAATGAGTCAGTAATAAGAATCAACTTATCTGCACCCTTCATTTTAGAAAGAACCTTTGCTGCTGGGAATGAAACATGGATACCATCTAGAATGAGTTCTGCATAAACTTCATCATGAAGCATCACAGCACCCACAACACCTGGATCTCTATGCTTTAAAGGAGTCATCGCATTATATGTATGAGTACCTGATGTAGCACCTGCTTCAATACCTTTAACTGCTTCTTCATAAGTCGCATCAGTATGTCCCATAGAAACAACAACATCCTGTTCTCTTAAATATTTAATTAAATCTAAAGCCCCTTCAATTTCAGGTGCTAAAGAAATCTTCTTTACAAAATCAGGATGTTCACCTGCAAAAGATAAATAGTTTTCTACTGTAGGTGCAATCATACATTCTTCTGGCTGAGCCCCTTTATATTTCACACTAAAGAAAGGTCCTTCTAGGTGCATACCTAAAATCTTAGCCCCTTCTACCTTATCTTTATTATCATAACCTGCTGCAATTGCTTTCTTAATATCAACAGCAGGCATAGTCATAGTCGTAGGTAAGAAGCTTGTTACACCAGTCTTAAGTTCAGAAACAGAAATATTATTTAAATCCTTAAAAGTTGCATACATTGTATCACTGCCATTACGACCATGAGTATGTACATCAATCATACCAGGTGCAACATATAAACCTTCTGCATCTATGACTGTTTCATCAGTAGGTACACGATTACTTACTTCTGTAATCTTACCATCTTCAAAAAATACATTTAATTCTTTAATTGAATCTTCTAAAATCACTTTACCATTTATAATAACGTTTTTCATATAGAAATCCTCCTTTCAATATTATAGCACAGTTTTATCGTATATTGAAATTATACTGATTTTTATAAGTATATATTAAAGCTTTTATATAAAGAGTAACTAAATAGACTTGGGGTTTACTCAAGCTTTGAAAAAGTCAGGGGTGTGA
>OIXW01000256.1_pt1 | contig 15497 bp, 8 predicted proteins | sample 1587951 | NCBI WGS metagenome assembly OIXW01 (sample SAMN03283239) | human gut metagenome | biome: human-associated habitat; material: feces | host: Homo sapiens | place: Peru | collected 2012
ACAAAGCGTCATATTTGCTTCGTCCAATTTCCTTCACCACGGCATTGCGCCACTCTTGCATCGCCTTATACTCTGCAATATACTCCTCACGCTTACTGGCATCCAATGAAATAGATGCCACAGCACTATTCTGAGCCAACTCGAAGTTAAGACGAATGGCATCCATTTTGTCAGATGGGTATTTGTCTTCGATGATGGCTGACGCTATTGCATCATAGCTACGGATGCCACCACGAAGCTCGATGTATTCACCCAGACAAGAGTTCTCTACTGCCATGCGCATACTATCACTCGTATCATCTGCTTTCTGCTCGATACGAACAAAATCATAAGCTACTTGAAGGTAGTTACCTGAAACAGAAACCTTCACATTATCCTTTGGCAATTCTGCCATTGTGCATTGTATCTTCATAATCTGATATTTTAAAATTGTTAATCTAAATCATAAGTATATCTGCCACTTTTGTCTACTCTGAACAGGAAAGTGTCATTGACTGGCAGAAGATTCTTCTCCCTTACTTTCATAAGTTTCTGCCTTATGAGTTTTGATGAAGTGCAGAACTTATACTCTGTTCCTGGGCTATCTTTCATTTCGTACAGAACCCAGCAGCGACCACCCTTGCCATTGACCTCTACATCATCTTCAAAGTCTAATATGTTGATGATGGTGTGATTCTGGCACAACAGAGCTTGGTTGTATTCCTGTACGGAAAATATACGTTTTCCGTTTTTGTCTACCGAGTATTTCGGTGATACAATTCCTATATCCTTGAAACTCATGTTCTTTTTACTTTTACATTCTTGTTTATAATTTTCGGGGTAGTCTCCGACAATCTTCTTCCAAAGATGCTTGCACTTGCCCCATCTTGCTATTCCCCAATAAGCTCCGATAAGTTCCTGCCGCCTTTTACGGCTCTTAACTCTACCGAAAGCCTTTGCAGCCTTAACCTTTGTACGTCTGCGCATCCTCATGTTCTTGCGAGAATATACATAACCAACAAAGTCTAGATTTCTGCCTTTCACGCCTTTCTCTTCATCATGCAGCTCTGCTACGTGACCGCTTGCCTTCAGACAGAGACCATATTGGTTACACCAGTAGTCTAATCTTCCGAGCAACCGAACAGCTTCTTCCTTTGTTTCAGCGAAGAAAGTGATGTCATCACAATGCCGATGATAGCCTTTAGCATGCTCGATATGTACCATAGCGTAGTCTACCAGACTTAAAGCGAGATTACCTAACATCTGACCGATAGGATTGCCGAGCGTTACACCACGCTTACACCCGAGATACTTTATTCCACCTTTGTCTGCCCAAATGCAGTACTTCTGCTTACGCTCATATTCTTCAAGCATCAGAGGTTCTATATCTACAGAATAATCGAGCATGGTCTGATATATAAGCTCGATGAATAAATCATCGTCTACATATCGCCTGAGTATCATAAGCAGAACAGGATGAGGTATTGTCAGATAGTACTTTCTGAGGTCTCCTTTCCCATAATAAGCCCATTTCGGATGCCTTCTGATAGCTCGTTGGGTTCTCAATGCGCCGAATACCTGACCTTTGCCTTTTCTGCCAGCACTTGAATCATATATGAGCACTCGCTCTACTATAGGTTCTAGCACTATCTTTATGGCATGGAAGAGAACGTTCCAAGGGTCGAAGTGCATAGGGCATATCTTTCTTGCCTTATTCTCTGATACTATGTCAACCTCTTTATATTCCTTCTTAGGATAAATGCCGAGAATAAGCATGTTCTGTATGCGGTCGATAATATGGTTCTTTTCTCGGATATATCTCCTTGCAAACCACGTATTCTTATCATCTAACGCATTGTAGGCATCATCACCGCCTTGCTCCAATGTTTCCCTCTTTACGAGTTCATTCATCAGATTCTTTACCTTTGCTGTCATTGTGTTTTATATTTAAAGCCTATTGCTTTTTTGCCGCTTTGCCCGTGACTTTGTTCTGCTCGTACAACTGAGCCGATTACTTCACCACGCTTGCTCTCCATTCAGCGAATACAGAGAGCCTTTCCGCTGTTATTTTCTGACTAGGCTGAAAGCCCACGTCAAGGTTTGAGAGACTCGCTTCTTCATATATCCATACACGATAGATTATTGATTCAGCGATTATAAATAAGTGAGACGCACACCGTAGTTCGTATTGCGATTGCCGAAGTCGTTATTCGAATTGACGTAGAACGAGCCGCAGTTAAGCGCATTCCTGGCGTTACCACCAAAGAGGAGCAAAATGTCTCTCGCCACCTTTTATTTTTTTTCTTATCACCATTTTTGCTTCGGTGGAGCAAGCTCCACATCGGGTAGCGCAGACCCTACAGGTCTGCGCCGTTGTCGGATTTCCGTAAAAAGCGAGACGCACACCGCAGCTCGCATCGCGACTGCCGAAGCCGTCATTCGAATAGACGCAGAACGAGCCGCAGGGAAGCGCAAACCAGGCGTGACCACCAAAGAGGAGCAACTGCCCCGTGCTGTTTGCCCATGAGTAGTCGCAATAGTAGTTTGCGCTATTATCGCCACCAACATTTTTTGGCATGATGTCGAAGAAGTCTCCAAGGACAAGGCTCAATACCCATCCACTATTTATATTTCGTGTAAATGTGCGATAATCTCCGACAGGATGAGCTATAAGTTCGGAAGCAGAAGGCATTCTGTTACCTTTGTATACGAATGCTTCTGAACCAGTCTGACCGCTATTACCGCTATTACCGAAGTAAATGCCTTGTATCATCTGCCAGTACCATCCCCAAGGATCCTCGATACCGAAGAGGTTCACATGGCATGCGTCAGCGTTTCCTGTTAACTCAGCCAAGCTGATTTTACCATTATTATCTCCAAGACTCTTAGTCGCACCCGTTTTAAGACCATTAACCTTATCCCATGTATTAGTACTACCAGTAGGACCACAACCGAACTTAGCCTGTGCGTTGCTGTTTCCGCTTTCCCACAAAACGAGCATAGGAATAATCTTCAATGTCTCATAGTCGAGCAGACCGAAATTCTTTCCGTTATTATGGGCATAAGTAAAGAACTCACTGATTGATATATTATTCGATACACCAAGTCCACTACGGCTTACAAGCTTATTACTAACAATACTACCCATATATGCGCCAAAGGTAGGATGGTCTATATAATGCTCAGAGATAGGATAAGTAGAACCCCACAGAATGTTGCATCCTGCTGACGCATCGTACTTCACAAGATAGTAGAGACGATGAGGGGTATGGAACATGATATGACCCTTAGTCTCGTCAACGGTTGTGCCATCCTCAAAGACAGCAGAGTTGCTACGAGACAATTTAGCCATTCTTCCATCGTTAGTGAGCAAGTATCGACCGAGTGATGATTTGAACTCATTCCACTTCGTCTGATTACCGCAAACTCCCCATTGCGTATCGTCTGTCTCTTTAAGGTATGTACCCCAAGCGATAAGCGAGAGGTCAAGCTGGTTAGTGCTGATAGAGTTAGCCAAGTCAGACAGCTTGATACGTCTGAGCGAGCCGCCAACCTCTATCAATAAGGTATCACCCTTAACCATTGATGATACCGATGCTACTGTTGCAAGATTTTTCATATTTTGCTATTTTTATGTTACTAAATCAGTTACCAATTAAGTATTCTCCATTCTCATCAACGAGAGGTTCTGAGCCATCAGAGAAGAAATCGAAGCTCGGCTTGTATTCAGCATCACATCTTATCTCCAGCTCATCATCAGCAGTTTCTCCTAAACCAGTATCAGAGATATTGAAGATTGCCATATCGCCCTCTTGCCATTGCCTTGTAGTTGTAGCACCGCCATTTTCGGCAATAGTGCTCCAATTAAGCTTCAGAATATTTGCAGGGCATTCCACGATGTTACCCTCGGAATTGACTAGAGCAATCTGCTGTCGGTTATCAACTCCAGGAGATATATCGACGTTCTGACCTGCCGACACGCTGTATTTAGAGTAAGTTCGGGAAACAGAGATTTGCTTGTTGCATACTTCCGTATCGCCTACAAATGCCTTGATAACGTATGATGCCGAATTAATAAGTCTTAGGTCGAGCGTGATATAGTTATTACTAATTGCGACAACCTCATTCATCCCTACGCTTATCTGAACCATCGAAGAACCGCTCATCTTGTATAGCTTGATAGTGTAGCCAGAAGTAATACTCTTTGCTCCCTTGTAGATATGGAGAGGAATCGTTCTCAGATAAGCCTTTTCGTCAATGCAAGCGTTTCTAACAGCATCGGATGCAGCTATCATATTATGAGCTACCTTGTAGTCGTACAGAAGCAATCTATCTAACATCGGATTGTAGATGATAGTCTCATCATCATCAATAGCCATTGAATAGGCATCATCGCTCTTTGCAACCGTGTTCAGAACTACCTCATCTGTAAGGACAGGAACATTGACGTTGGTTCGATAATCCACGATGTCAGCCTTGAATCTCAATGCAAATCGTTCTGCTACTGCCACATTACGAAAGATGGTGAGGTCTCCACGTGTAGCACCATCCTGATTGATGGAATAGTCCGAAGCTGCCCACACCTTGCTTATATCCTTGCCATTGACGAGCCACACCATGTTGGCAAGTATCGCATTGGCTTGCTGATACTTCCACGTACCATCGCTTGCGTAAGCTGTGATGTCTGGGTGTAATACGCAAGGTGTGTTGGCTCGGTTAGGCTCGTAGCTGCTGTTAGCCACGTTATACACCTGCGTGGTAGGAGAGCCGCCCGACACACATACGATTGATTTTGCCGTATTGAGCGGTGCGAAAGACCTTCTTATTCTTACTGCGTTGTTTGTTGCCATAGTTCTTTCCTCCTATTTTTACCAAGTTGCCGTAAACAGAACATAAGCATCATGCTCTGTACCGCCATAGTCGCTCTCAGATTTTGCGATTGTGATAACGTTAGAGTTTACTTCCTTGATAAGCTCGTTATTGTCCTTGTAGGCTTTTGCGTTCCACGCAACGTTGGTTGACGTTACAACAGTATTCGTCCTTGTATTCTTAATGCGTCCTGTTATCGTAGCATCCTTATCGCCTATTAGATTTGATACTTCCCCGACAATTACGTATTCGTCAGCGTTATCTGTCATTACCTTACCTGCACGGAAACAAGCATTCTGAGCATCCTTGTGATAAAATTCGCAAATAATGAGGGTAGAGCCATTCACCATATCACGAGTAACCGTGAGGGTCTTATCACTTCCGAGTACTTCACCTGCCGAGTTCTTCCACTTGACAGAGAAGTCGGTAAGTTCCGTTGTGGATAACCACAACCTTGCCGAGAGCGTAGCCGTGTTCTCGTTCTGCACATCAGTCAGTATCGAGCGATTTGCCGTTATCCATCCCATATACGAGTTGTTACCCATCGGCTGTATGAGGATAGTGACGAATCCGCTAACGTCTTGAGTACTGCTGTCACCAATCTTTGCAGTTCCACTATACGTGAGTGTGTCTGAACTTGTAGAGCTGCTTGATGCAAGGTTCTTGAATATCTTCAACCTTCCGTTTGCATCCATACCGAACTTGCCATCTCCTGTAAGCTGAAACGTACCGCTCGTACTTCCGCTAAACACAAGCAGAGTATCACCATACTTCCAATAATGGTTGCTGAGAGATACGATATTACCTTTCGCACTCTTAACCACAGGAGTAAGGATAGGTCGAGCCGCATCATCAGTCTCCCAGTTAGGGAAGGGTGTAGCGTTGTCATTATTTGCATCCACGCCTTGAAATAGAGGCTGCGTACTCTCGATTGAAATTGACAAAGAATCGTTGTTGCGAAGTCTTCGTACAGGTACACAACCTTGTACTGAGTAATTAGTTTCTGCCATCTTTATTCCTCCGTATTTTTAAATTGTTCCAACTCTTGCTCGGTCATAGCCTTACCACCGATATTCTTAACACGCTCATCAAAGGTATCACCTTGAATATTGCTGCTCATCAAGATTTCCTTCTCATTGAGAATCATCTTGCCGTGAGCAGTTATGTGGGTGTGCAGGTTGAATCCGAGACCCAACGCTTGCACCTTGTCTAATATTACATACATCATACGCTTATTGTTCCTTTTGCTAGTTCAACTCTGTTACCCCAAAAAGCAGTGATGGTGAAGATACAGCTATTGGAATCACCGATGTCATCATCATCATCCGTCCATGCTATATCTATCGTTCCATCAAAGTTCTTGACCTTATCCTTATTCTGCCAAGCAGCATCATTGACAGCATCACCACTATCTCGCACGATGTTCCACGATGTTACTTGGTCTGTAATGTCCTCAAATCCACGTATCACAGAACATACTATATGGTTTGTCTCGCCCTTGTCTATCCATTCTCCTGTGCTCTGAGTGATATTGAGTGTAGCATCAAGAATGGCATTCTGCGCCTTCCAGAAATCGTTACCCCTTGCTGGCTCACTCGTTACCTCAGTGCCTTCGGGTGCAACACAAAGCCATGTCGTTCCGTTGTGCGTCACTTGGTCGTAGTACACGTAGGTATCACCCTGCTTCCAATCACCACGATAGTTGATAGTCTTAATAGGTAAACCCTCAACGGTTACTATCTCGAAGTACTGAGAGTAGAACCGCACCTTCTTCGGGCTTATTTCATAAACAAGGTTATCGTTGCCGAGAGTATAGCTGTGAACGTTAGTATAACCAACTTCCCGAGGAGCGTTATCACCATAGGTTTCTTTAACCACGAAGCTCATTCGGTTTGTGTTCGTGCGATTACCCATGAGAACGATTGTATCTCCATCAGCAGGGTTATCACTACCTTCTGCCTTATCACTTGCAGAGATAACTATCCACGAGAATTTCTTGCCATCATAGAGGATATTGTTGTTTGCATCCCTTATCTCCTCATTATCCGTAGACACATCAGTAATCTTACGCCAATAGAACTTGTTCGATACGTTCTCATATACGCCAGCCTTGATGTTAAATGTCTCGCATCGAATTTGGTCATCAACCTCAAACATATTCGTTGTAGCGGTTGTGCCATCATCTGCTAACAGGTAGCACTTCCAACCAGTCAGTTCATTTGTGGTCTCGTTATAAATCTCTCTTACTTCGAATATCTTACCTGCCGAAGGGGAGAAGACAAGATTGCCGCCTACGAAGGTGGTTTCACGAATCGTCAAGTTATTGAAGTACGCCTTGCCCCATACACTGATGTCTGTAACATTCAATCCGTACTTACCATCCTTGCGCTTGTAAAATCCAAAACCTGATTGAGTTGCATCATCGTAATCGGCAGAGTTGAGTAAGTTAATGGTTACGTTTCCATTTGCATCAATGCTGTATGCGTTGGAATTGCCTATAAGCAATCCCTGCAAGAACTTCTGCACCTTTTCCCAAGTGATAGTACCTTTTGCGATGTCATCGTTTATCTTTGAGATGAAGTGCTTACTTCCTTCTGTCGCAACCTGATTCTTGACCTGTGTAGTTGTCAAGCCTGCACCAGTTCCTCCATTTCCGTTTTGAAGCGACGAAATCTGCTGCTGAATCTTCTGGATAGTTCCAACCTCCTTATCCTCGCGAAGAGTTATGTCGTAGGTAGGAATCTTGCCATCTTCTTCCTTGATCGTGAGCTGATCTATGGATATTACACCGCCAATTCTGAGGTCAGTATCCTCAAACTCCATCAAGTCTCCGGCTTTGAGCGTATCATGAAGACTCTTGATAACTCCTGTAGTATCCTTTTCAGCAAGATCATGCTGTCTTGCCATGAAAATCTCATCAACCTTAGGCTGATAGACGTACCTTGTGTAGTCGTTCTTGTCAATGAATGCTATGGCGTATTTAAGGAGCTTCAGAGACGCAGCATTGACATACGAATCAGGAAGTGTGATGCCGGTAAGAACGAAATGGTCGCCTTTCTTGATAGGGTAGTCCTTGTATGGAAACCAAAGCTCAAGAGCGTCGTCCTTTACTCTTTCAATAGTAAGCCTCCATCTTCCATCAATCTTGGTTGAGGATGCTACCTTGAACGTTCGGCCACCGCACATACCATCTTTCATGGAGATTGAGAAATCGTCGTCCGCTAAATCTTTTATATCGAAATCAATAGCTTTACTGAGATAGATATCAACATTATTCGGACCGGGATCATCATCATATCGGCCATCATCATCAGGGGCAATACCCTCATCAATCTCATCAACACGTACGCCACCGATTTCCATCTCTTCGATAGTAGGGTAGATTTCAATAACTCCATTTGTCTTATCATCAGTCTCAAAGAACTGTGATGCAGAACGGAGACCAATCTGATCGATGTTTACTGAATCGATGTATGGCCTGTTCGGATCTGTGGAGAATTTATGCTGTCTCCCGGTAGGATTCACGTACTTCTTCTCTTCATCCGTGAGTGTGTTATAGAAATCACTCAGCGATACATGAGGGAATCCAGGCAACATAAGTCTGTTGATGGACATGTTGTTCGGAAGATTCTTTACGTACTCCTTCATGGATGAAGGAACTGACTTCTTGTTGAGACCGGACGTGATATACATCTTTGTATTTCCGGCCTTGACCTGCGCAATAAACGCATCAAGCTTCTCCTTTGATTCCTCATCTCCGGTGTCAGTCTGTGTTCCCTTCAGCTCAGAATAGAATCTACATTTTTTAGAGCCGTATGCCTGTGTTACATAACCGGTAATCTCAGTCTTGAAATCAAAGGTTACCTTAAGTACCCATCCGCCGGACTGCTCTCCGGATTCCACAGAGACAATATACTTTCTCTGATTCTTGAAATATGTCTCAATATAATCAATGTCCAGTTCGAGTTCTACGTGTGTTGTTGCCGCAAACACCTTTGTGATATTTGCCACGTACTTTACTCCGAGGTCCGCATAGTAGTGAGAAGGAAGATTCTTCTCGGAACCATAAGCTCTCAATCTCGTAACGACACTCTGGTCGGAATCAGCGTTCTGAACAATCTCATATAATCCATTACCGAGTCCGTACTTGAAGATATGATTAGCCTGTATTCCGGTAGTACCGACATAGATGTTTCTTCCTCTGACGATGAAGTTTATGTCCCACTTCTCGTTCACAAGCGCAAGGGCTTGCCAACAGGTCTGCGAATCCACTGTAATGGACATCGATTCGATGACGTTATCGTCGGTTTTCTCACCATAAACCGACAACCACTCACTTTCAAGGGCTCCACGCTGCACGGAACGGTCCTTGTTTCGGGAGTAAATCTTCCAAAGACCTGCACCAATCTGCTCGTTTAAGCATGCCTGGATTCTGTCTAGCAAATCATCCAAAGTCTGTACATAGAATGGGAATTTCGGCAGGGAAGTGTAGTGAAGCTCGTTGTCGTTCAATACGACATCAAGGAACTCTGCTCTAGCAAGCTCATCCTGCAATGCGTTGAACTTTACGCTGTCATACACAAAGCCCTCACCATAGGTGTCAGGTCTTGCCTGCTTATCCTTGCCTGGCTCGTAGTTAAGCTCGAACCGCTCGCCACGATAGACAATATAGTCGCCTATCTGAAAGTTGATAGGCACTTCATGCTTGAAGTTGATAGTCAAAAAGCATTCGCCCATCCAGGAATCAGAGTACTCCAATCCATGAACGGTTATCTGCTCTCCGTTAACGTCTGTCAGCTTCGAGCCATCCTTATGATAAATATTCCAAGCGCTCATCTGTATGCTATACTAAATTTGAAATATTGCCCTGTGTATCCTTAATCGGCTTAATATCAGTAACAGGGTCGTTAAACTTGAAAGTAATAGAGAGGACTAGCAAGTCCTCGTTATCCGGATCCCTATAGAGGTTTGGATCAATATCCTTAAGTCTTACATGCTGTCTTCCGATTCTATTGAAGTCGCAATACATCTTCATCATGCCTGACTTGCGGATGTAATCAATAAAAGCCTTACATTTCTCGTTAGCGCCGAAAGCCTCGCCGTGGAACATAAACTTAACCTTATTCTCGTAGGCTGCCATATAGAGTCCATCCTTTCCGATATATTCGTCATCACCATGCTCATCGTGCCACTCCCTTTTCGGTGGTTCCTTGACAGAATCACAAGGCTTGAACGGGTTCTCGCTAACGTACATACCGAAGTCGGCGATGGAGTCCTTCACCTCGTTCCCATCGCCTTCCTTCTGCATGTATATCCTGAAATAATCTTTCATACCTTAATCAACTTTTTATAAATGCAAATATACAAAAAATTGCATAAATATGCAAGTAATACACGTATAAATATGCGTTAATTGAACTTAAAATCGTGTCTATCCCTGATATTGACTGGTCCGGTAGCTTTCACGACTGTTCCTCCGTATTGGTAGACGAAGCACTTTGCGGTATCTTCGCATTCAACATGAAGCTCTGCACCATCTAACAGATTGACAAACACCCTGGAGAATCCCTTAACCTTAAGGTAAAGTGAAGAGTTGTGCCTTACGTATATCTCTCCACTATCCATCCAGTCATAGTTGATGTTTGCTACACACTCTCCATTGAGGATGACAATCTTTGGGTTTTGCAGGTCAACGTTCTCGTCAACATACACACCATGATCATGAATGACATCACCAAAGTACTTCTTCATATCCTTGGTCGAAGGCCAGTTCTTTCCGATACAGAAGTCGATACCCTTAACAAACTTCTCGACCATCTCATGCTTGGATGAGTTGTCGTGCCACTCGGCGGTCCACTGAGCGCAAAGACCCAGTGAAACCGCCTCGTTCTTCATTCTGTCTGATAAATTTCTTTTTCCAAACATAATTATTTCATTTTTAAAGATTTAGTGCCATTGATAACTCTGTTGAAGTTATCGTTATACTCAATCAAAATTTTCTCGATTCTCTCTGCTGCATCTGCATTGCGCAAGGTATTCCGAGCAATCAGGTTAAGCTGCGTGAGCTGAGATTTTGCAATCTCGCTCATCTCTGGAATGAACTTACCCTGCATTTCCCTTATCACAGAAACATCAAGTCGGACCGCATTGAGGTAGGATGCAAGAAGATCAGCTGTCTCCTCTGTAATGCCTTTTATCGAGTTGGTCGTAGAGGAACTTCCGTCCTCTCTCATATCCAATCCTTCGTTCTTTAAGGCATCAAAAAGACCGGTTATCTGAGGAACGACCTTATCTCCTATTTCATTAACCTGCTTCGCAAAATTAATCATGTCCGTTTCGTCGAGCTGTCCCTTTTCATCAAGAACGGATGTAAGCCATTCTATAGGTTTTTCGAGCGCCTTTTCCATGATTTTCTGTGTAATGATATTCTTTACCACATCGCGAACCATGTCTTTGACTTTCTTCTTGTAGGCATCAACTGCATCCTCACCTTTAGCCCATGCGCTTACGATAGTATCTGTAAGAGTACTTGCCCAGCTCTTCATATCGATAGAGTAAACGTCTTTCAGGAAATCCTGTGCGAACGTCTTGATCTGCAACTGCATCTCCTTGATTTGCTGGTCGTAGTCAGCAATCTTATCCTTATCCGTCTTTTTCTTATCCTCCTCAGCTTGTCTCTGCTTTCTCAACTCGTCTTCCTGAGCGTGGAGTAGGGCGAGTTGATCTGCGTATGCGGAAGGATTCGTCTCAGTCTTCATTACAGCGTCATAAGTCTCCTTGCTGTAGTGACTTAAGTTGTGACCTCCAAAGAAATTCTTTCCAATATCGGTCTTAGAGAAAGCATCCCAAGCCTTATAGTCATTCTTGACATCTTTAAGCTTATTTGCTGTATCAGAAGACCTTTCATAAGAATAGATTCCACCGAGCGTCTTTTCGATGACAGAATTGATGTTTGAGGATAGGTTCTTCAGCTCATTCAGCTGTCTCTCTGCAAGCTTTATCTGCCTGTCGAGCTTGGCATCATGAGCCTTTGCAAACGCCTTGATAGGAGAGGTAAATATTCCAGTGACACCGGCAAGGATTCCACCAACGTTGCCGGACTCCGCGCTTGTTACCACCTTTGACAGTGAACTTGACATGCCGGAGAATGTCTCGAAGAACGCAGAAGCGTCCTGCCATCCATCAGACTCAGTGTCAGCTCCGAGAAGGGAAGCAGTCTCTTTGATGTCATTGAATGCTTCACTCATTCCCTGGACATTCTGGTCGATAATACTTACTACGTTAGCAAACTTATCAAGAGACTCCTTTGCTTTTGTTCCATCCTTAAACAGAATCTCAGCAGCTTTCATCATAGCCTTTCCGCTGTCAATCATGCTGTCACCACGCTTGATGAAGTTTTCGTCTCCCATTTTGAGACCAAGTTCACGAACCTTCTTTCCTTCAGCAATTTTACTTGCTGCGATGGTCATCTGCTCGCTGGCATCAGAAATCTTCTGCTCGGCCATTCCCTTCAGACCACCATTGAGGAATGTCTTTCTTGGGTTCGTCAGCTTCGATAACTGCTCATCAAGCTGCTTGATTTCCTTGGCGTACTCTCTCGCATCAATGGCTCCGCTTTGTAGAGCCTCATTGATATTCTGCCTGATTCTTGCTCCGATAGTCTGAGCCTTATCCATACCGAGAGACACGATGGCTCCGTAGAAGTTGAGATAATCAGAAGAGTTCTTGAACTTGTCAAGTTTAACCTGCCCAATCTCCTTGTCTCTCTGAATCTCGTACCTTGCCTTAATACCAGGATCATTCGTCTTGCTGATAAGTTCGTTGTATCTCTCCCTTATCTTTAAGATTTTATCCTCATAATCTTCTGTCTTCTCGATGATGTCGGCAGCATCCTGCAAAATCTTGATATAGTTGCTTCGAAGAAGGTCAACTATCTTCTTCCACGCCTCATATTCACCTGGGCCTTTAAGAGTTTCCTTTGCAACACCATCGGACATCGACATTGCATTCTCTCTCTGGAAATCCTTCCCGAATTTGTTGTTATACTCGACTATAAGCTCCTTTGCTTTGTCATCGATATATCCAGGGTTGTTGAATGCAGCACTGGAGAAATTCTTATCACCGGTCTTACTGAACAACTCTTTATACAAGTCCCATTGACTCGATAACCTGTTCAATAATTCCGTGAAATCAGCTGCCTTTCTCTCGTACTCCTTCTTGTCTTTCTCGTCGAAGAGCCACTCTGAAACCTCGCGATAGATGGAAGTTTGGAACTTCTTTCTCTCGGTGGTGTTTATACTGAATCCTTCAAGGAGAGAATGGACAGCCTTCTGATAGTCGTCAAGATTAAGACCGGTAACCTCCGGGAAGAGATTATAAGTCTTCTTCTTTGCCTCTTCATCAGACATTATGCTCTTGTACTTCTGATACATCTGCCTTGCAGACTTCAAGCTGCTAAGGCGTTCCTGCAAGCGTTTGAGCTCAGTATCTTCTTCGCGGCCATTCTTGTTTTTATCCTTACCGAAGTGACCAGTAACCTTATTCTTGCCTACATCAAGACTTATTCCAGACTGAGCCGCTATTGCTTCAAGCATTCGCTGCTCCCTTACGTATGGTTGTCTGTCGCCTGCATTCTTTGCATTGTCGTTCTCGTCACGGACCTCCTTATATCTCTTTCTTACAGCCTCTCCGAATGAAGTCCATCCGTTACTATTTCCTCCATTCAGATTGTGGAGATACTCGGCCATTTCCTTCTGCCAGAAACCATATGTTCCTCCTTTAAGCTTTCCTGCCTTTTGTAGCTTGCCGAAGACTTTTCTTTCGATAGTTCCTACTTTGTTAGGGTTTTTCCAAACTTTTGGACCAGTATTGCCTTCTTGTGGCTTTGCTTTTCCTATGTTCAAAATAGCCATAGCTACGCTTTGAAGTCTCGCTACAAGACCAGGAACTTTCTTGTTCGCCTCAGATAACATTTGGTCAAGCATGGTTCTGAACTTATCCGGGTGCTGTTTGCACCACCTTGAGAACTCAACCATGTCCATATTCCTACTCTTGGCCATATATTCGAGATATTTAGGAATATCGTCGGTAGCTATCTCGCCGAAATTCGCTCCAAAATGCCGAAGGTCGTCTTCCAAATTTTCAAGACTTCCCTTCATGTCTTTGTTTCCGTTGCTTACTTTGTCAACAAAGTGACGCCAGGTTGCAGCCCCTTTTCCGCCAGTTGTATATAGCGTGTATAGTTTTTCCTCGAATGTCATACCTGCCGCCCTTGCTCCAAGCATCGAGTTTGCCACTTTCTCCATAGAGCTTTTTGTGGAATCGCCGAATTTCTCCATCTTCATCTGGAGCTGAGCAAGGTTCCCTGCAACGTCGTTTATGTTTTCGTCAATATCGTCTTGACCGATACCTGTCCATTGACCGAACCAACTTGCTCCACCTGCGAATCCAGCACCAGAAGCCTTCTTTGCCTTTGCGAAGTTCTCTCCTTCGCTTGGAGTGAAATTATTCTCATTCCTAGCGTCAATGATTTTCTGTTTTAAGATATCATACTCCTTGCCGAGGTCATCAGTACTATCTATCTGTTCCTTAATGGAGTCTGTATAGAGTCCGCTCTGTTTAAGGACATCAGTCATCTTGTCTACCTGTTGCTGAAGAGTCTCTCCAGTGCCTTTATTGCCAACTTCCGATAACGTATCAGATAGTGTCTTTACTGTTGTTTTTGCAGTCTCGTTTATCCTATCGGTATCCTGTTTGATGCTGTCCTTGAACTGACTATATGCCGAATATAGAGCTGTTCCTATAGTAATACCAAGTGTTGCAATATTCCATCCTGAGAAGAATCCTCCAAGCTTTCCTTTTGCCTGGTTAACAGCAAGCGACATTCTTGCCCTTGTTCCTTCTTTAGTTATAAGCTCGGACTCCTTTGCGCTTATCATACCCATAAGGCGAAGCTGTTCGATCATCTCCTTGGATATTAGACCCTCGCGGAAAGCTTTTTGCATCTTCAACGCGCTAAGTCTTCCCTCTAGTGCAGCTTGCTCTACAGCATTTCTGGTATTAATCTTGCTATTCAGCATTCCCTGGTAGTCAGCAATATTCTGCCTCATTTTTTCCTGGGTTATCTTACCCTCAATGAGAGCTTGCTGCTGCTCTACGGCGAAAGTTCTTAGCTTTACCTGTTGTTCAGCCTGCAAAGCTGCAAGGTTACTGCTTATACCAACTCTTGAAGCAATGGCTGTCGCACCCTTACGCAAAGCATACATAGCACCGAATGCAAGTGCTGCGTTAGAGACCTTATCCAAAGCCAGAACCAAATCTGTTGTTCTATTAATAAGGAATGAGAAAGTACCTCCGACAACACTCTTACCTTCTGCGAACTTTCCAAGCATAATGTCCCACGCGTCGATAAGCTTATTCCAGCGACCAAGCAATGTTTCGGACAGAACGAACTGCATGTTATAGAACTGGCCTCCCTCGTCTGTCATTTTCCAAAGCACTTTCTGGACATCCTCAAAGCTTACCTGTCTAGCACTAATCATCTTCTTGACATCTGCCTGGGTATAATTGTTCCTTCCGTTCTTTCCTTCTGAGTTATAAAGCTCAGTGATTCTCTGCAAAAGAGGAAGACCAGCGTAAGCAAACTGGCG
>OIXW01000257.1_pt1 | contig 15452 bp, 6 predicted proteins | sample 1587951 | NCBI WGS metagenome assembly OIXW01 (sample SAMN03283239) | human gut metagenome | biome: human-associated habitat; material: feces | host: Homo sapiens | place: Peru | collected 2012
TTCCTGAACAGATGAAGTACGATTCTCTTGCAGAAGCCGCTTCTCACCTCATGCAAGTTTTGAACGACCCAGAGCACATCACCGGGTAAAAAGCGTCCCGAAGGGATGCGCAGCCTGCATTGGAAAATGCAGATCAAAGGGGCTTGGGGCATTCCCCAACAAGCGTTTTGCAACGCAAAATAAGCAGATGTATATACGTCTACACTGCTTGCTACAATTGTGTTGGTTCTGAAAGATTATACACCCTAGAAGAAAATCACAGCTACAGGTATCAATGTTAGAGTATTCATTTAGTGGCATCTATTTTGTTTTTAGCTTGAGTATGATAGAATAAAAGCATATAAAAATAATCTTTGATTGGAGTGACTGGAGTGATTCGAGTACAATGGGAGTTGGAAGAGGCAGTTGCATTGTTTGATGTGTATTTCAAAAATGGTGCATCACTATCGATTCCGGAAGAAAAGCTGTCAGAAATATCGAAAGCATATCATAACCGAGCAAACCAGCTTGGTCTTGTCGTAGATGAAAAATTTAGAAATCTTAATGGTCTAAAAATGCAAATTGGCTGCATTCATGGTCTAAAAATGCAAATTGGCTGCATTCACTATGTTGTAACACAGGGAAAGAGTGGTTTGTCTGGAGCGAGCAGTCTTTTTTACAAGACGTATGAACTGTTCAGAAATGAACCGGCTCGTTTCCGGAAAATAGCAGATGACTTTCATGAGAAATATTATGAATGAGTAGAAAAGATCGTTTCTGGGAAATCAACAGAAATAGATGGCATTATTTGTAACACTGTCAATTGAAGTAAGGTGTATGAACTGATATAATGATTTTTATAGAATGTGTTGAGGGTGAATAAAATACACTGATTCGTGGAAACAACATCCGAAGATAATGAAAGTTTGTTAGGAGAATGCACTGTGGCTAAAATGATCGATGATAAGCCATCTTTTCGTGGCGAAGCAAAAACCTGGGAAAGCTTTCAAAAACTTCTGCCAATGGAGGCGATTGTCTACAACAATCGCGAAATCAATGGCCGTGAGTTTGACTTCTGCATTCTGTGGGAGGGCATGGGCATCTTTGTGGTTGAAGTAAAAGGGTGGTTGGCAGACAAGGTGACGGTACTTGGCGTAGACAACATCCTCGTGGACGGATATGATCAACCGCAGAAATCTCCCAAAAAACAGGCTCGTGCTTACCGGTTTGAATTGCTTAACAAGATTGTACGGAAATACAATGTCAGCCCGATTGTAATGGATCTGGTGTGCTATCCGTTTATTAGCCGACGGGAGTACCATGAACAGCATTTGGATATTGTTTCGGAGAACGATTTCACACTTTGCAAGGAAGATTTGGAAAATGCAGACATGCTGACCGCAAAATTCTGCGCTGCGTACAACACGGCAAGATTTATTCCTCATGCAGAACTGACGAGAGAGCTTGTCGGAAAACTTCGCTGCGCATGGGAACCAGCTTACGTCGAAGAATATATGCAGGTGAACAAGGAAGAAAAACAACACTACTCTGTCCTTTCTATCCTACTGGCTGATACTTCGCAAAGAACATTAGAATGGATCGTTTCAGATTATTTTACTGGGACAAAAAGAATTGTTTTTGTCGAAGACGGGCAACAATTTGAAACATTGAAAAATCTTTTTGATGCTATGTTCAAAAAGAAAAACATTCAACCCGACAGGAATACGCTGTCGATTGGATATACAGAAGGCCTACCAAGTGATGCGCATAGTTTGAAGACATTCCAGTTGGAGGTTTATTGGGTTCCGGAACTCAAATCTGTCAGCAAGAAGGAAATCGAAATTGAAGAGGGCGAGTATACGGAAGAGGAGGCACTCGTTCTAAAGGAGCTTTCTGAAAAAACATCATTTAATTTCCAACAATATCGGGTAGAACATGCACCAGTCGAAAAGAACACGTTGGTAGAAGCAGGTGCAGGAACCGGAAAAACTTATTCGATGGTATCCCGTGTGGCTTTTCTATGTGGAAAAAAGCTGGAACCAATTTCTGATTTGGCAGAAGAAATTGCGATGGTGACGTTTACGAACGATGCAGCTGTGAATATGAAGAAAAGACTGAAACAGCTGTTTGTAAATTATTTTGTGTTGACGGGTAAACAGGAATACCTCAAATTTGTGGACGATGCCGACCGTGCGAATATTTCGACAATTCATCGGTATTCTATAGAACTGCTGCGGAATATGCCACTGTACACAGGGCTTGGAACGGATTTTAAAATAATTTCAAACGAATACCAGCGGGGAAAAATCTACGATAAATATATGAATCTCTTTTTTGAAAAACAAAAAGAGGAAAATGAAAATTTTGTTAATGAGATTGCAGTTGCCGTTTACGATTTAAAGAAAAAGCTGATGAATGTTGCTGACCGTCTTCAGGATAAAAGTGTCGACCTTGCGCAAATCAGAAAATCTGAGCTGGGCGTGCCGACGGAGCGGACAGTCCCATTTTTCAACGATTTGATCGAACAGGTTCTCATTCCAGCAGAAACGGAATACGCTGCGATGCTGCATAAGGCAAACGGCATGGACTTAAAAGAGTGTATTGTGATGCTGAACCGCGTTCTTGAACAGCTGACAGGACGGATTCGCTTTTTAAAGACACGGTACCTTTTTGTAGATGAGTTTCAAGATACGGATGATAAACAGATTCAGACGTTCCAGAGACTTCAGAAAGCGATGCCGGAAAAATGCCGATTTTTTGTGGTAGGCGATTTGAAACAAAGCATTTACCGATTCCGTGGCGCAAAGCTCAGTGCATTTGAACAGCTGAAAGCAAATAGTATGTTTGATTGGTGCATTGAACATCTGACGATCAATTATCGGACAGATGGAAGGCTGCTGAGATTATATGAGCCACTGTTAAGTAAAATGGGAAACGAGGGTTTTCTGCCCTACCAGCCGGAACTTGACTGTCTAACGAGTGATGTTCAGACGGGTGCAAAAGATACAGAACTTTTCATGGAAATTCCATGTCACGGTAAGGATCAAGACCGATTCTTTGCTTTATGCGTGGATACTATTCTTGCACAGAAGCAGAGAATAGAAGAACTAATGAAACAACATAGGATGACATCAGAGGAGCGCACAATTGCAGTTCTTGTCCGAAAAAATTGGCAAGTGAATAAAATTGTGTCTGCTGCCAAGGAAAAAGGAATTGATGTGGAGGTGCAATCTGGAGGCGATCTTTTTCAGAGAGATTCAACAATGGACCTGTATAGGTTGGTTCTTGCATTGAATAACTGTAGGGATTCTGTTTGCCTTGTGAATTTACTGGAATCTCACTTTTCGGATATGCAGCTAGATTATCAAAACCTTCGAGGACTGCAGGACGACCAACGGGCAGATGCTTTGCAGGCGGCACTGAACCATCTGTTCTCCGAGCGGATGGGAAAAACCTGGGAGAGCGTTGTGAATGAAATTCATGCAAGGCCGGTTCTCTATGTACTGAAAAAGATTTATGACGCATTTCAGCCATGGAAGACGTATCAGGATCAGGATGAACAGCGTGCGTATGTGGCCAACTATGAATACCTGATGGAACTGCTGGTTCGCAATTTCCGTGTAGACACACTTACCCTGAATCAGATTGCAGAATATCTGCGTGTCAATATTGTTACGAGGCAGGAACGATTGGCAAGGGAAGATTCTATTGAAAATGCAGGCGTCAGAATCTTGTGTACAACAGTTCATAAGTCGAAGGGTCTGGAATACGGAACCGTGATTCTTCCATACACTGGAGAGGAAATCGGCGACATCAGGATGATCAAGTTGGATGCAAGCTATTCGGAGTCAAAACTCGCATATAGAGTTTTGTTTGAAAATCAGCTTCGTGAACAAAATTCTAATTATGATCCTCGCAATGAGGTCGATGAACAAATTGCGGAGGAGACGCGTGTTTTGTATGTTGCATTAACACGTGCGATTCGAAACTGTATCTGGATGAAAGATCTTGACAGCTGCGCAGCAATAAGCTGGGGGTCCTTACTGGAGGGATAAAATGTCAATTAAAATCTATACATATCAGGATCCGTATAGGCTGAATGCAGAACCGTTTTGGAAAGAGATTACAAACTGCCCATATTTCTGCGTTTCTCAGACGCTTGTCAATGGACTGAAAGGTCTATATAGGGCGGACTTTCAGCAGGGGCGAGTTACAACGGTTAAGAACCTCACGGATTCGATTTTTGAACAGTGGGAGAGCACAGAGTGTATCATAAAACAACATGCAGATTTGGATAATCTGGTCAAAGCTGGTGCGTTGGCGGTTTTGAAAGAACCGATGCAGCACAATCTTGCCGATGTTCTGAGCTTTAATCGTGAAAATATATTCCAGAGCATTCGGGTTATGGCAGAATTGAATATCAATCTGGATGAGATTCGGATGGAGGAGCTGACACAGGAACAGGGGCTTGTCGTCACTCTTTATAAAAGGCTGATGGCATCGGAAAAGCATACGGATTTTGTACTGGAAACGGATTTTGGGCCAGAAGAACTGGATGCAGCGCTGGTGCGTGCAATGCAAAAAGCAAAGGATGGGTTTGATGCGTCTTCGCTGCAGAAAGACCGGGTAGTGATCCATGGAGTACATCAGTTTACTCCGATTATGTTGCGTGCGATTGAAACGATTGCACGGTATAAAGAAGTGATTCTGCTGTTTCCCTATCAGCAACAATATAAGAATGTATATCAGACTTGGGTTAATATTTATTCTGCATTTGATAGTCAGTCGCAGAATTTTGGAGGGATGGATCGGGGCTTGGTATGGGCAGATGCCTCCAGAAATTCGGCAAATATCCTTGCAGACCGGATTGGTAGACTGATGGAGGGCAGGCTGGAAAGCTTGTCACCGACCTCGTTTGATGTAATTGAATTCGATAATGTTACAGAGTTTGCAGACTATGCGGCGAATATATTTGAACGCGCTGTACAGAAGAATCCGTCGAGCCCGATGAGCGGAATGTCAGAGCAAATTTATGCGGCAGACAGCTCTGTGAATAATATTTTAAAGGTTTATTTTCCGGAACAATTTGGAGAACGAAAATTTCTTGACTATCCACTTGGCCATTTTTTTCTTGCAATTGCAAACATGTGGGATGCAAAGAAGGATGAAATGGTCGTTGCAAATCTCGATGACATGAAGGAGTGCCTCAATGCGGGAATTCTTGAAGAGGAATATACAGGACAACTCTATTCCATCTTTAAAAGGGCAGAACCGGCATTTGATGGGTGTAGGTCAGTTGAAGAATTGCTGAAACGGTTAGACCGCATAGAGCGAAATATAAAACGATCCTATCAGCCTGAAACACAGGAGATCTTGAGCCACGTTTCGTATTATGCTCTTTCAAATAAAGAGCGAACGATTCTCAGAAATGCACTGAAGGAATTGGAAGAACTTGCTAGTTACTTTTACGAGGACTTTGAAAATAAACCGCATAATTTTAAAGATTTCTATAAGCGGCTGAAACGGTATCTGCAGGAGGAGATTATCGACGCAAAGCAGCTAAATGATGATTTTTTAGATATTGTACATCGTGTTCTGGAAAGATTGAATGAGGTTGAGGATATTGATGCGTCGGCATCATTTGAATGTCTGAAATCTACGATGTCGGTTTATTTGACTCAGGAAGCGCGCCCTGAGAAAAGTGCGCACTGGATTGTCCGAAATTTTGAGCAGATTGATGGTGATATTCTGAGATCAAAGCTTGATGCTGCCGGAGAAAAATGCTATCATTTTGCCTGCCTTTCTGATGCAGATCTCAATACAGTAAAAGTACCGGAATTTCCATGGCCATTGGATGAGGCTTTTTTCGAAGTCGCACAAAATCCTGTGGACTGGAAATATCAAGTCTATGTCAACGCACGCAGAGAACAAAAAAATTTCAGACGGTACGCGCTCTTGTATGGATTGGAGTTCAACAGATGTAATTTTAAATTGAGCTATGTGAGGCAGGACCGCGAGAAGGATCAGGAACTGTATTACGTTCTTAAAATCCTAGGAGCGCATATTGTGCCTTATCGTGAAATGAGGATCGGAGAGCAGCTTGCGCCGGTTTCACATTTTACTCTGCAAGGCGCAGTTGGTGGAAATTATAACGAGTTTGATTACAGTCGTTATAAGATATGTAAGTACCGTTTTTTATTGGAAACGATTATAGAAGGCGATACTATTTATAAAGATCCATTCTTATTGACTAAATATCTGGAGGTTCTGCTTGAAAACAATGTGCGGGAGCGTTGCGCAGGCTATCCTGCCAGCGAAACACTCCTTCAGGAAGCAATTGATGAGTCGTATGCAGAATTAAAGAAATATTTTCCGTTCGTTCTGACAGCAAATCAAATTGATGTAGTCTGGAATATCCGTAGACGACTCCTTGGAACAAAGACAAAAAGCTTTCCTCAGTTAACAAGCGCAGACCGACGGGAAATGATGCTGCGAGAACTCTTTATTTTCAAACAGCTGAAGAATCAGCAGCTGAATCGTGGAAATGTTTTACAGGGGAAATTTGACGCGCCATCAATAGATCACATGAGGCAGATGCTATCTGTCGAGGCTTTGCGACAGGTGAAATTTGAAAAATCACCGGATGTATGGTGTCAATACTGCTCGAACAGGGATGTTTGTGCAGCATGCTATGCTACCGCAAAATTGTGAGACGGGGAAATTTTTATGCTTGAAAAAAGAATGTATGTGCGCTTTCCAGCAGATGCGGAAAGTATTTCCGATCCACGTGTTTTTATGTGCGGTCAAATTGCGGAAATTGACGAGTTTAAAAAGACTGTTACAATAAAGATCCATGATCCGTTTGAGTATCTGCAGTTCTTTGAAAATTACCCTAAAAACAAAGTGGAGCTTCCGATTCAAGCGGTAGATCATTGTGGAATGTTCATAGGTTCTGACGTGATGGTGCATGGAAAAATCTGCACTGTGCGCACTCGACAGAAAGACCAAGAGGGCTATTTTGCTTATTATGTACAAGATAAAAAAAGCAAAGATGTTTTCGAGGTTTCTGAAAAGGAAATCGTAGCAGCGTTCAATAATGGGCATGTGGACCCGTCTGTGCAGCTTGCTCGATACGAATTCCAAAATCCGTGCTGGTACTTGGGGCATTCTGTTGTTTCCAGAAGCATGAACATCCTGAATAATTCAATCAATGGATTCAAAGAACTGGCGGGTTCAAAAATTTATCTTCTTCCCCATCAGGTTAATACAATTATGCGCTGTCTTCAGGAGAAACCGTGTCGATTTATGCTGGCGGATGAAGTCGGCATGGGAAAAACCGTTGAGGCGATCTCGATCTTAAAGATCTATATGCAGGATAAGGCATGCGTAAAGGCACTGATTGTGGTTCCGAAGACATTGAAAGCACAGTGGGAAAAGGAACTCCTTTTAAAATTCAACCTTTCTACGGGAACCGGGAAAAATTATAGCAGTATTGCGATTAAGTCAGTGCAGGAATTGGATTCGATGGATCTGAACAGGAACTGGGACTTTGTAATTGTAGATGAAGTACACCGTTGTTTGTCAGACAAAATTGTATATGAACAACTTCATCGACTGAGCCGGAAAGCTCAGAATGTACTGCTGCTGAGTGCAACACCGGTACAACAGCGAAAAGGAGAATACCTTGCTCTCCTACGTCTTCTTCAGCCAGAGAAGTATGACAACTATACGGATGAACGGTTTAGCCAACTGATCGATAAACAAAGTAAGATTGTTCAGAAAACAGCACTGATTCTGGATGATATGGTTGATTACCAGGAAGAAATTTCTGCAGCCCAGAATGAGCAGACAGATCCGCATGAATCAGACGAATGCCGAGATTTGTTTGATGAGATTGTAGAGGATCTGCAGGAGGTTTGCAATGCGCTTGGAGACGAAAAGCTATCCAAGCTTCTGAAAACGATTGATTTCTCTTCGGGCGATCTTGGTGTGTATGACATTAAAGTGGTTGTGTCGTATATTTGTGCTAGCTATCAGATTGAGAGCAATATTATCCGAAATCGTAGAAGGATTTTGGAAATGGCAGAGGATGGGCAACGCCTAATGCCGACGCGTGAGCTGAAAACAGTACCGTACAGTCTGGATCGTGATAAAAATATATATGAGACACTTTGTTACCAAGAAATTTCAGACTGGCTGGAAAATAATGGAAAAGATGCGGACGTGGAAAACAGCGTCCGTTTATTGTTGAGTTCGTTTTTTAGTTCACCGTGGGCTTTTTCGGCAACAATTTCTTCTGTGAAAAAGGAGATGAGCTCTTTTCCGGAGGAATTGGAAGAATATGTGAGAAATTGGATTAAATTTGAAGATCACATCGTAAAAGATATTGCGGATATTTTGGATGATCCGGATTCCTATGAGGCAGAATACTCTACACGGCTAGTTACAATACTCGATCTTCTATATGATGAGTTATATGATCAAAAGATCGTTTTGTTTACCAATTTTGCAGAAACATTTTTGGCTTATCGTATTGCTTTGCAAAAAGTTTTTCAGCCGGAAGAGACTGCTTTTTTTGGAGCAGGAATGTCCCCGATGGAGATTGAATTGAATTCGTATCGTTTCCAAAATGATAAAAACTGTCGGATTATGCTTTGTGACTACACAGGTGGTGAAGGTCGCAATTTTCAGTGTGCGGACTATATTGTGCATATTGATTTACCATGGGATGCGAGCACAATTGAGCAAAGAATCGGAAGATTGGATCGATTAGAGCGTGATCCATCTCGACCGGTAGTACATTCGGTTTTGGTTTATGCACAGGATACCTTTGAGGAAGCTCTTTATCGTTTCTGGAATGAAGGACTGAAAATTTTCACACAGTCACTCAGCGGTATGGAAATCATCATGCGGGACGTTGATCGGGAAATCGTTTCGGCGGTAAAAGAGAATTTTAAATATGGTTTATTTGACCGAATTCCTCAGATTGTGGAGCTGGCAAAATCTATGCGTTCTGTGGTACAAAAAGAACAGAATTATGATGCGGCTGCCTTCGTTTTCCGACCGATGTATACAGAACTGAAGCGGCTGGTTAATTATTATGCTCAAAATGAAAATGAGCTTTTTGCGAGTGCAATGACAAATTGGGCAAGTCTTGCCGGCTTTAAGGGATTTAGAAGCGATGAAGATCTTGTAACCTACACGGCAGAATCCTTCTCGCTTAAAGCGGCATTTAATTCACAGCTCATCCCGCCACGCTGGAATGATTACCTTATGGAAGAGCAAAATAAGTTTGTGACGAGCGTGCAGGACGAGTATGACCGCAACCATCAGACAAAAAATCCGAGCCGTGCAATTCGTGGTACTTTTACGCGAAAACGGGCAATTGAAAATGACTATATTCATTTCTTTGCGCCGGGCGATGATGTTTTTGATTGTATTGTAAATAATGCAATTCTCTCATGCAAGGGATGCTCTAGTGCCTTTGCGATCGAATCGAATTTGAATTGGAAGGGATTTGTTTTTGTGTTTGCACCGACGCCAAACGAGTCGTATTTGCTGGAAAATGGTGTGTCGGTTCATACGCTGAGTGCATATCGAAATTACTTGATGTCAGAGCAGGTTATAATTCCATACAGCATAGAAAACCCAGAGGAGTATACAGATGGGCAAATTGTACAGGAATATTTAAAACAATTGGGAGCCAACATTCTAAAGGAAAAAACAGTTCACTTTGGTAAGAGAAGCCGAGAGACAAGCTATCTTAGCAGTACAATTGGTGATATGAAAAATATTGAGTGGTTTCGTGGTACATATTCTGAAGAACGCTGGCGAGAGATGGTTGTTACAGCAAGGAAATCTGCGCATGAAAAAGCATTGGAGCAGATCCGAAAACGTTCTAATATTCGTGGAGCACGAGAAGAAATGGAACGTGTTCTTTCGGCGAGGGAAGCGAGCCAGATTTATTATGGACAACACGATGACAAAATTTTAGCATTAAAAGAGGAACAGAAAGTTGTTCTTGAGGCGCTTCGACGTCCCAAGATTTTGTTGGATTCGGTTGCATTTATATGGATGGTGAAAAACTGATATGGATCGTGACACGCTGATTTTTCAAATGGAGAGATACCTAAACGGTGTACAGGACAGTGTAGATGTCGATTGTGACTTTGGAACGTCGGCGGCAGAACGCTTTATACTGAACACAGGCAAGAGACTGAGAAATGCTTGGATTCTATATCGTAGAGAACCTGCGTATAAGGATGATTTCCTTCTGGCTCTGAGAGATTATCTGATTGTGATGGAAACCGATCTTCACCTTCCAGATCATTGTGTACCGGAGTACAATGATTACTCCATTGTAAAAGATATGCAAAAGGGAACATTTTTTGCAACACTTGAGCTTCCGGAAACAGTTAATCGCAAATTTGTGGAAAGGGCATTTCTCAGGGGAAACAATGCCCCACAGCGCAAAGAAAGTGGTACACGTTACAACCTGCAGTCGGATCCATTTATTTATAAGCTAACCGGCTATTCAGAGTTTAAGTCGATTGAGCAAAAGATTGCCGTTCATGGGGCACTTAGAACGCCGGAGGGCTATACAACACTGGTGTCGCTTCCCACTGGCGGAGGAAAGAGTTTGATCACGCAGACAATTTCCTATCAGGACAACGGACTGACGATTGTCATTGTTCCAACGATTTCACTGGCGATTGATCAGGTTAGAGCTGCAAAAAAGGCGATTTGTTCAGAGCAGGTCGAAAAGGAAGTGTTCTGCTATCACAGCGGAGAAAATCCGACCCCCATTCTCCTGGCAATCCAGCAAAAAACAGCGAGGATGCTTTTTATTTCACCAGAAGCCTTGCTCAACAATAAAAATTTTGTAGAAGGTATTCGAAAGGCCAATGCGGAGCGTTACCTGAAAAATATTGTAATTGATGAAGCACATATTGTTGTAGACTGGGGCAGCCAGTTTCGAGTCGATTATCAATGCCTGGAATCATGGCGTAGACTTCTGCTGCAAAGCAATCCTTCCATTCGAACCTTTTTGCTTTCAGCAACATATGAAAAGCGAAGCATTGATATTTTGAAGAATCTCTTTTCGCAGGGGGGAAAATGGATTGAAGTTCGCTGTGATGCACTTCGCCATGAGCCGCACTATATTCTGATCAATGCAAAGTCGTATACAGACAAAAAGAAAAAGATGCTGGAATTGGTACGAAAACTTCCACATCCGATGATTATTTATGTGGCACGCCCGGAAGACGCAGAAAAAACCAAAGATGTTTTGAAAAATGCAGGTCTGAACAATGTGGAGACATTTACAGGCCTTACAAATGGAAGAAAGCGAGAGGAGCTAATTCAAGGCTGGATCGACGATAAGTTTGAAATAATGGTAGCAACATCTGCGTTTGGTGTAGGTGTGGATAAAAGCGATGTTCGTACGGTACTGCATCTTTATATTCCACCAAATCCAAATGCATATTATCAAGAACTGGGACGTGGCGGTCGAGATGGATTGCCCTGCTTAAGTGTGATGTGTGTTGATCCGGATGACTCGAATATTGCATTTCAACGGATTAACAAAAAAGTGCTCACCTCAAAAAAGATTGTTGGACGTTGGAACAGTATGTATAACAGTGCAACGTCACCTCGAAAAGGAAATTATGCATATATTGATACATCGGTAAAGCCGGAGTACAATATACAAAAAGATGAACTGGAGGATACCCCTGCTTCTGAAGCAGATACAAACTGGAATATTTACGTCCTTCTTCTTCTCCGCAGAAATAATTTGATCCGCATTCAGGAAGTGATCCCACAGGGAGGACTATACACCTTTGTGATTGAAGTTCTTGATGAGCGACTGCTTGATTGCGGACAGGAACAAGAACAGTTAATTGAAACAATACGCCAGAAAGAATGGGACTACTATGAGGGCGCATTAAAAACGATTCAATTGGCCGTTCGCAATTATAAAAAAGTTTGCTGGTCTGAAATGTTTTATGACACGTACGATAAAGTTTCAGAGTACTGTGCAGGATGTGACAAACATATGGAACCTATAAACGGAGACACGTTTGAGTTTGCACTGAAGTCTGCTGTACAGAGCCCGCTAAGACCGTTGTTGGCAGAGCAAACAGCACTCCTTGGGGGTGCAAAAGACGCGATCGTTTATGTACAGGATGAAAATCGCGCGGCACTTGTTGATGCACTTCTAAAAAAGGGATTATCCGTGTTGATTGTAAAAGACCGGCTTGAGGGAATGGACGCATTATCTAATTGTGAGAATGTTTTGATCCTGAATGAGTACACGCTTACAAAACTAGTTCAGAAGAACAACTGGTATTATCTCTCTGGATTGATTGGAGTTTTGTACCAAGGAACGCCAAGTGAGATCTACGAAGAATTGCGTATTGTCAGCAACCGCTTGAGCGGAAGACCGGAAACGGGAATTGTTCACATCATCGCAGAAAATAGACGCTTTGATTGGATGGATAAATCCTTTTCGGATCTGGTAGAGGGCCCAGTGCTTTCGCTTCAAACTATTTTAAATGGTTAAAAGGAGCTTTTCATGTTTCGAGAGAAAATGGTGACGCCGGCAATACCGGAACGCGTATATGTACTGTGCAAAATTGTTGAAAAAGGGCCGATATCCAGCAGTGAGCTAAAGGAAAAAATGGAACCAGCGGAGCTGAATGCTGATACGAGCACGGCTTATTTTCCGGATTACCGGACAGCTGCAGAGGAACTTGGACTGATTATTACATCAGATAATATGATTTCACTGGCAGTAGATCCGAGTGTTATAGAATCCCGTCAAACGATGCGGAAATATGTCAATGGGGTACTACGAAAATTTTCAGATGGTCAATTTTATCAGGTGACCCATGCATATTACATGCTGGGCGCAGATGTGTTAAAAACAGAAAAAAATCTGTCAAATCTTGGCCCGGTGATGAGTGAACTGACGGGACAGAAGGTGGACGCCATGGCTATGCGTGCTTGGCGCTTCTGGGTGTCGTATCTTGGTCTTGGCTATTTGCAGGAAATGTTTATGATTCCGAATGCTGATGTTTTTCTGCAGGATGTAATAGAGCTTGCCGGACTGGAAAAAGGAAAAAAATATTCCTTTGGCGAATTTATTAACCTGATATCGCCGTATTGTGGGATCATTATGGATGATAATTTGAAAAATCGCCGTCTGAGTTACGGAATGTCAAACGGTTTGCGTACATTACATGATGCGGGAATCCTTAAGATGGAGCATTTTTTGGATCAGAAGGATATCTGGACACTGTATCCGTTAAAAGCACACCCAATCCGTGATACGGTAACAAATATTACGATCGGAGGTTAATGATGGATCGAATTATTGCGAGCGAACGCATTGCGAGCGTGATAAAACCGGACTCAATCACGGTCTTACAAGGGGATTTTCTGGCAACCCATGTGGAACTCGACAAGCTGTACCTGCTGGATAAATTCGAGTATACTCCTTCTGAAAAGAAAAATTATTCTGAAGAGGAAATTTACAAGCAGTACATTTGCAATCCGGAAAATCGCCATCAATTTATTGCGGTTTATGGCAAGAGCGGCACAGGCAAATCACATCTGATCCGCTGGTTTGAGACGCGATTTGAGCAGGAAAAACCGGAGAATGAAGTAATCCTGTTCATTCGTCGAAGCGACAATACCCTGAAAGGAACCATTCGGCAGTTGCTAGAAAAGCCGGAAGTACAGGAAATCGCAAATCGTGAGGTTTATGAGCGGCTGGTTCGTGCATCCGCTTCGGTAGATGAAGAAAAACTCAAGGATATGATCTATCACAACTTCATTATTGAGATCGCACATGATGATAGCAGCCATTCTGTGGAGCTTACCAACGTAAAGCGCAAGCGTTTGGAAGCATTGTTGAATAACGAGGTTATGCATAGCCGCCTGATGGAAAGCAATGGCCCTATTGACCGCATGTATTCCAAGGTGGCAGAAACGACTAAGTTGGTCGATCGAGATACTGTGGCAGAATTCCGAGCGGAAGATTTCTATATCTCGGCAGATTTCTATGAAGAAATGCTTTCAGCCGGAGCAGATCGGAAGTCGGAACAAATGGCACGGGAACTGATGGCGGATGAAAGTGGGCCGGAAGAGGCTGCAAAACTTGCAGCATACCTGAATCAGTTTGTAAATGATGTGATTCAGCGCTGCGCCGGAATTGAGCCGGGAGACTTTCGACAGATTTTTCAGGATATTCGAAAAGAACTTTATCGGCTGGGAAAGAACCTGACGCTATTTATTGAGGATGTTACTTCGTTTACCGGAGTAGATGATGCACTTCTGGATGCGCTGATTGTGGAGCATACGGGCATGAATGAGGGCGAGCATCTTTGCCGGATCTCGTCTATCGTGGGCACCACGAATGACTATCTGCAGAACAACTTCCGGGATAACCATAAGGATCGCATTACCAAGTGCGTATATATTCCAACGGATGCCATGAGCGAGGCTGGTCTTTTTGAATTTGTGGGACGATACTTGAATGTGATGTCCCTGCCAGAATCCGTAGTCTCCGATTGGGCAAAAAATCAGGCACGACCGGAAGATTATCCTGTGCACGAGGTTAAAGAGGGGACGGCATGGGAAGGTGTTGAGATTGCAGACGGAAAGAAACTGTGCCTGTATCCGTTTACAAAAAATAGCATCCGGTATCTTTACAACGAAGATTTAAGAGAAGGATTTCGAACTCCACGGTATATTATCCGAGATCTGATTGAACCGGTTGTTACAGATATTCTGAATAATCCGATGGCTTTTCCAAGCGGAAAGTATACGATAGGTGGAGTAAATCAAAACCTTCTTATTGCGGTTGATAGGCAAATTACAGATGAAATACAGAAAAAACGACTGATTGCGTTCTTGTGTATCTGGGGCAATGGTCAACCGGATCAGTATACGGAAAACGGAGTTACCTATATTTCCGGGATCAGGAAGGAAATTCTGGAGGAACTGAATCTACCGGTGATTACATTCACGGAAGTTTCGGCACCGAAACGAGAAGCAACAACGGAAGGAGAATCAAAAAAGCGCACGGCTGCGCTGCCGGAGAAAAAAGAACCTGAGACTGCAACGAGTGTAACTGCGGAGATACAGGAGAAAGTTGGTGCAGCTATCGATGCCTTGATGCAATGGTCCGGCGGAAGGAAAATTGACATCTCGGCCAATGTTGGCATCAGTGGTGTTTTGCGTGCAGCGGTGGAGGATATGAATGCGTTTTTGTTTTCTGCTATTGACTGGCAGGCGGAAGGCATCAGCATGGATCATGTCAATAAGGTGAAGAAATCCGCTGTAAAGATTATTGCACTTGAAAATCAGACAAAAGGTATGGGGCTTTATTATATGCCCGCGAATATCGAATCGGTAATCGTAATCGGTGCATTTGTTCGATGGAGGCAATACGGAAAAAGTAGCTGGAA
>OIXW01000273.1_pt1 | contig 15219 bp, 16 predicted proteins | sample 1587951 | NCBI WGS metagenome assembly OIXW01 (sample SAMN03283239) | human gut metagenome | biome: human-associated habitat; material: feces | host: Homo sapiens | place: Peru | collected 2012
TTATAAATCACAAATACCTTTACCTTCTCCATAAACATCATACCAATCACTATTGAAATCATTCACTGCTTTTTCAATACTTGGATTCGCAAAGATTTGTTTTAATACTTCTACTGGTGCTGTGATTGCTTGACTTCCATAATTGAAAGCATCTCTTACTTGTTGCACCCCTTTAAAGCTTGCTGCTAATATCTTACAATCATACCCATCTTGTACGATTCTATTAGAGAGTTCATTGATGAGTTCCATTGGATCATTTCCTAGGTTTCCTATTCTATTGACATAAGGTGCAATATAATCTGCCCCTGCTACTAAGGCCATATAGGCTTGCATTAAATCATAGACAGCTGTGGCTGTCACATTGACTCCTTCTGCTTTTAGTTTTTTAATAGCTTTAACTCCTTCATAAGATACAGGTACTTTAATATAGACTTGATCATCGATTTCTTCTAGAATACGATGGGCTTCTTTCACGATTTCATCACATTCTTTTGAAATCACTTGAATATGAAGACTTCTTTCTTTTCCAATGATTTCTCTTACTTCTTTCATATGTTTAAAGAAATCTTTTGGACTTGTTTTCTTCACAATTGAAGGATTGCTTGTAACTCCTACGATTGGCATATATTCTACTGCTTCTTTTATATCTTCTAAATTTACTGTATCAATTATAAATTCCATTTTTCTTTTCTCCTATAATGTTTGTTCAGTTCTTCCAATAATATCATCTTGTGTTGCTTTTGATAACACGTTAAAGAATGCAGAATATCCAGCAACACGAACAATTAAATCTTTATGTTTTTCAGGATGTGCTTGAGCATCTAATAATGTTTCTTTAGAAACAACATTATATTGAACATGATATCCTTTTAAACGATTGAAGAATGTTTTAATCAACATTTCTATTTTTTCTTTATTTTCTTCTTTTGATAATAATTGAGGTGTTACCTTTTGATTTAATAAAACCCCACCTGTAATTTCATGTGTTGGTAATTTAGAAACGGATTTAAAGACAGCTGTTGGTCCTTTTTTATCCATGGCATGAGCAGGTGAACAACCTTCAGCAAGAGGCGTATGTGCTTTTCTTCCATCAGGTGTAGCCATTGTGCCATAACCTTGTCCCACATTAGCTGAAATACTTGAAGTTCCGGCATAACGAATACCACCAATTGGTCCTCTTCCATAACGTGTATTTGGATATTTTTTCATTTCATCAATATAGATATTATAAACATCAACGACTAATTGATCGACTTCATCAATATCATTGCCATATTTAGGCACGTCATTAATCAACATTTCTTGAATTCTTTGACTTTCTTTGCTTGTATAATCATCTAAAATCGCATTCCATAATTCTTCAGGCGTAATTTTCTTTTTTTCAAAGACAAGTTTTTTAATAGCTACAAGGCTATCTGCCATATTCGCAATTCCTACTTGTAATCCTGAAATAAAGTCATAAACAGCGCCACCTTCTTTAATCGTTTTTCCTCGCCCAATGCAATCTTCTGTTAAGGCAGAACATAAAACATCTGGTACATCTCTTTCAAGGGCTAAGTCAATAGCATTTTCCACAATGACCGACATACGTGTTAAATAGCGCATCCCTTTTTCAATGGCTTTAAAAAGTTCATCATAAGATGTCATATCTTTAAAGTATCCACTACCTTCAAAGAAACGTTTCCCCGACGTCATATCTACCCCATCATTCATTGCCATTAATAAAATACGCGGGAAGTTCATATAAGACATTCCAGTACAACGATAGCCCCATTTACCAGGAACCGCGGTTTCAACACAACCAATAGCTGAATAATTATACGCATCATCTTCTTTAACGCCTTTTTCAATAAAGGATGGAATAATGATTTCATCATTATTGAAAGCTGGCATTCCTGTTCCAAGTTTCATAACCTCAATGGCTTCATCTAAAAATGCTTTTGGCATATTTTTGTGATAACGTACTGTTAAGTTTGGTTGAGGTAAACGTGTTTGCGCTACTGATCTTAAAACAAGATAAGAAAGTTCATTTGTCGCATCTTTTTTATCAGGTGTTTGTCCACCAATAGTTACATTTTGATACATTGGACTTCCGGCACTTGAAAAAGTATGAGCTTGTGAACGTACTTTATTAATTGTAAGTGTTTTGATCCATAAATTATCTAATAATTCAACGGCTTGTTCTTCTGTTATATTATTTAGATCTTTATCATGTTTATAATAAGGATAAATATATTGATCAAAACGTCCATAAGATAAAGAATGTCCATTTGATTCAATTTGTAGAATCAATTGAATAAACCATGTTGATTGAATCGCTTCATAGAAAGTTTCTGCTTTTTCATAAGGAACTTTCTTACAAACACGTGCAATTTCTTCTAATTCATCTTTTCGTTTTCCTTCAGCACTTCTAGCAAGTTCTAATGCAAGTTCACTATAACGATTCGCAAATGTCTTCACCGCTTCAATAACAATTAAAACAGCTTTATAAAATTGATATTTATCAATATTTTCAGGAATACATAAATCAAGACTTTCTTTTAAATCTTTAACACGATCTTCATATCCTTTTAAACCTTTTTGTAAAACTTGTTGATAATCAACCGCTAAATGAGCATCTCCAGAATTAAGTTTCCCTTCCATTCCAAAGAAACCAGTTTCCATATAAACACTCACTTCATCTGGAAGTAAAGCGCCTCCTTTACTTCTTAAATTATTATTTTCCCAAAATGGAGCAATGGATCTTAATTCCTCTTTTGTTTCTTCTGTAATATAGAAAACATCCCCATCTCTTTTTTCAAATAAATCAAGTTCATTCATCACAAATTCCATCGTATACTCTGGAAAGATAGGAGCATCTCTATTTGAAGAAGCTTGATTTCCTACAATCAAAGTATCTTCTTCAATATAAATAGGCATCTTTTCTAAGATGTTTTTTAACATATATGCTCTTTTCATAATTGGTGGTTCATTTAAATGTTCTTTATAAGCTTCTGTTGCAAGCAGTGCTCTTTTAGCACAGATATAAGGCTTTTTATCTAAAACTTCTTCTCTAAAATGATTCATTCTTGGTGTAAGTTCACCAAAGTGTTCACTATTCTTCATTTTTCTTTCCTCAACTTTCATTCGTAAGTTCTCGTTCTTTCTTTTGCAACTAAATTATATAACAAGTAAAAAATAAATCAATAATAATTTCATAAATAATACATTTTAGTTTCATTTGAAACTTATAGGAAGATATGTTAGGATAAAAGCGAGGAGAAAGACTATGGAAAAAGGATTAATATTTAATATACAAAAGTTTAGTATTCATGATGGTCCTGGTATTCGAACGACCGTTTTTTTTAAAGGCTGTCCTTTAAAATGTAAATGGTGTTCTAATCCTGAATCCCAATTACATAAACTACAAATACTTTATGACTTTGAAAAATGTGTTCATTGTAAGAAATGTTTACTTAACTGCCCAAAACAAGCAATTACTGAAAAAGAAAACCATATGATCTTTAATCATGATAAATGTATTGGCTGTCTACAATGTGTCAACAATTGCCCAGCTAAAGCATTAAGTCATGAAGGGGATTATAAAGAGATTCAAGAAATTGTGGATATCTGCATGCAAGATATTGATTTTTATGAAGAATCAAATGGTGGAGTGACTATCTCTGGTGGTGAAGGAATGGCCCAACCAGAATTTCTAGAAAAACTTGTTTTAGCTCTTAAAGAAAAGAACTTACATGTTGCTATTGAAACAACAGGATATATTCAAAAAGAAATATTTCAAAAATTGGCGCCTTTATTTGATCTTTTACTTTTTGATGTAAAACATTATGATCGACTTCAACATTTTGGAGGTACAGGCGTTTATAATGATTTAATTGTGGAAAATCTTCAATGGGCTATTCAACATCAACTTAATGTTTTGCCTCGTATTCCTGTTATTCCTGATTTTAATGATTCTTTAGAGGATGCCAAAGGGATAAGTGAATTATTAAAAGCATCAAATATTCAAAAAGTACAACTTCTTCCTTTTCATCAATTTGGTGAAAAGAAATATGATTTATTAAATAAAGAATATACTTTAAAAACTTATCAAGCTTATCATGAAGAAGATTTAAAAGATTACCAACAAATCTTTTTAGATAAAGGCATTGATTGTTTCTTTTAGATATAAAAAGCTATCTTTTTCTTACAAGATAGCTTTTTATTTTTTATGAAGTTGATTCTTTTTATACGTACTATACAAAATATTTAATACTACTTCAGAATTATCAAAAACACTTTGTTTTTTATTATTCTTTTCTCCATTTAAAATACTTTTACTTTCTAAATTTTTCATCTATACACTCTCTTTTCTATTTTATGTTATCATATTCCTTATTTAGAAATAGTCATTCTTCATTAAGAGTATATTAAAATTTATTTAAAATATTTGTCATTATTTAATTCAAAAAAATCCTAAGATAACCTTAGGATCAAACTTTTTCAACTTGTATATGTTTTTCGTTAAAATATTCTTCAACTTCTTGAGGAATTCCTTGATCGGTATAAATACAAGAAACCTTTTCTACCTCAATCAAATTAGAAACTCCCTTTTGATGGAATTTATCTGACTCTGTCACAATAATCACTTTATTAGCTTGTCTTGCCATATCTTTGACCGCTTCACAACGCATATAATCATTTCCCGTAAAACCTGTTTCAATACTAAAACCATCTGTCCCAATAAAGAGTTTATCTACAAAAAATGATTCTGCACATTTTCTCATCATTGGTCCTACCATCACTTGGGATTCATGTTGATATTCACCACCTAATAAAATAATTTTAATAGCTGTATGTTTACGAATATAATCTGCAATAAAGGCAGAATTCGTAATGAGTGTGACATCTTTTTTTGTTTTCGCTATTTCTAAAGCAACAAGTGCACAACATGATCCTGATTCAATCATGATTGTTTCTCCGTGTTCAATAGATTCTACTGCTTTTTTAGCTACTTTTTGTTTTTGTTCATAATGATAAGCAAGACGAATATTCATATCATCACTTTTATTAAGAGTGGCATACCCATGTTCTCTTACTAGCATCCCACTTTCAGCAAGAGCATCTAAGTCTTTACGAATGGTTACTTGGGAAACTCCTAATAATTCAGATAATTTTGTAACTTCTATTTTTTTATTTTGTGTCAATAATTCTAATATTTGTGTTTGTCTTTTATTCATAAAATACTCCTTTCATTTATAATAAAATATACTTTTATTTGAAAGTAACTATTTTATTAAAAAAGAGGCATTGCCTCTTAGTTATTATAATCATCTTCGATTGTACTATCTACATCATCTTCTACTTCTTCAGATTCTTCATCTTCATCAGTATAGATATCATTCATGTCAATGTGTACGTCATCAAATTTATGACGAGAACGTAAATCCCAGTTATTTTCACCAACTGTAATAAAACGTCCGTCTAAAGTAATGTTTGTATAGAATAAAGATTCTTTTTCATCTTTTTCTTCTTCATCAAAACCTTTTACTTCACTTACTTCTTGCCATAATTTATAGAAGTTTACAGCTTTTTTCTTTTTAGACATTAATTCATAAGCGACATCAACCATTGATCTATTTTTATCCATCTTAATCTCTCCTTACATTTTTTCAGGTGCTTCAACACCAATTAAGTTTAATGCATTTTTTAATGTAATACGTGTTGCTTCTACTAAAGCTAAACGTTGCATTGATAATTCAATATTTTCTTTATCTATTACATAACAATCATTATAGAAACTATGGAATAATTGTGCAAGTCTTTGAATGTAATTTGCGATTTTATGTGGACTTCTTGATTTTGCACTATCCGCAATTTCATTTCTAAATTCATTAATATGTTTTAATAAAGCCATTTCTTTATCATTTACAAGTAATTCAAAATGATCTGCAATTGTAATATCATTTTCTTTTGCTTGTCTTAAAATAGAACACATTCTTGCATGGGCATATTGTGCATAATAAACAGGGTTATCATTTGATTTTGATTTAGCAAGTGTCAAATCAAAATCATAAGGTGTATTGGCTGCTTTTGCGGCAAAGAAGTAACGTGTTGCATCAACACCAATATCATCAATTAAATCTTTGATTGTAATGGCATTTCCTGTACGTTTAGACATTTTAACAACTTCACCATTTTCCATCATTCTTACCATTTGTAGAATATCAATATTTAATTGATCACTATTATAACCTAAAGCTTGAATTGCAGCTTTCATACGGTTGATATAACCATGATGGTCTGCTCCTAATAAATCTACTAAATACTCATAACCTCTATCTAATTTATTTAAATGATACGCAATATCAGGTGTTAAATACGTATAGCTTCCATCAGATTTAATTAAAACACGGTCTTTATCATCACCAAATTCAGTTGATTTAAACCATAAAGCACCATCTTGTTCATAAGTAAATCCTTTTTCTTTTAATTTTTCAATTGTAGGAACTACTTTATTTTCTTCATATAAAGAAGTTTCAGAGAACCATACATCATGATGAACTCTAAATTCCGCTAAAATATCTTTAATTTTTTGTAATTCAAATTTAGTTCCTTCTTTTCTAAAGAACGCAATCATTTCATCATGATCAGCATTTAAATATTTATCGCCAATTTCTTCTTTGATTTTAACAGCAATATCTTTAATATCTTGACCATGATATCCATCTTCAGGTAATTCAAAATCTAAACCAAAAGCTTCTCTATATCTTGCATATAAAGATAAAGCTAAGTTATAAATTTGATTTCCTGCATCATTAATATAATATTCTCTTGTAACATCATATCCCGCAGCAGACATAATACGACAAATACTATCTCCTACTGCTGCTCCTTTAGCATGTCCTAAATGAAGATCTCCTGTTGGATTGGCAGAAACAAATTCAACATTATATTTAACGCCTTTTCCGGCATCACTTTTTCCATAATCATCTTTTTCTTCTAATACTTCTTTAATAATAGAAGTTAAAGCATCTTTCTTCATAAACATGTTAATGAATCCAGGTCCCGCAATTTCAATAGAATCAATATTTGCTTCTTCTTTATCAATTGCTTCAATTAATTCTTCTGCAATCATTCTTGGATTCTTTCTAAGTAATCTTGTAAGTTGCATAGCGATATTTGTTGAATAATCACCATGACTCTTTTCTTTTGGTATTTCTATTGTGATTTGATCTATTTCATAATCTTCTACGAAATTACATTTAATCATTGCTTTTTTTAATGCTTCTTTTAATGCAATTTCAATTTTATTTACAGCCATTTTTTACCTCCTTAAAAAAGATATTTAATCGTTTATACGTTACCATTAAGAGTGCATAAAGTCAATGTTTTTTAACTAAAGTAGTGGTGCAATTACACGTAAAATTGCTTCAAACCATCCCATAAATTTACCAGTGATGACTTCTTCTAAAGTCACCTCATGGCAAACTTCTACCGTCTTTAAAAAATCTTCTTTAATATCTTTTAATATTTTACTTTTATAAACATAGATTCCATTTTCAAAATGAAGATATAAACTACGATAATCTAAGTTTATTGTACCTACTGTTGCACACTTATCATCAACTAAAAAGTTTTTAGCGTGAATAAATCCAGGTGTATATTCATAAATACGAATACCATGTTTCATTAATGTTTGATAATAAGAACGCGTTACTCTAAATACAATTTTCTTATCAGGAATACCTGGTGTAATAATACGCACATCAACGCCTCTTTTAGATGCATTAATCAATGCTGTTTGTAAGTTATCGTCTAAAATAAGATAAGGTGTTGTAATATATAAATAATCATGCGCTTGGTTAATCATATTTAAATACACATTTTCCCCAACATTTTCATCATCTAAAGGAGAATCTCCATAAGGAACAACAAATCCATCACTTTCTTTATTTTCTTCATGAACATAATATTTTTCATAATCTTCTTCGCTATTTTTAGCGACATTCCATGATTCTAAAAACATCTTCGTTAAAGAATTAACAGCTTCTCCATGAATCATAAGTCCTGAATCTTTCCAATGTCCGTATTTAACTCTTTGATTAATATATTCATCCGCTAAGTTAAATCCTCCACTAAATCCAACTTTTCCATCAACGACAACAATCTTTTTATGATCTCGGTTATTCATCGCGAGTGATAAAAAAGGGACAAAAGGATTGAAAGCGACACTTTGTATTCCCATCTTTTCAAGTTGACGGTAATAATGACGTGGCAACATTGTAAGTGAACCTACATCATCATACATAAAACGTACTTCTACACCTTCTTGAACTTTTTGTTTTAAGATTTCTAAAACACTCGTTAACATCTTTCCTTCATCAACAATAAAGAATTGCATAAATATAAACTTCTTCGCATTTCTTAAAGCTTCTAATAAAGGTTCATAAGCATCATCCCCTAAAGAAAAATACTTTACTCCTTGTCCATAATATGTTGGATATCTTTGTTGATTTAAATAATTCATTTGTCCTCTAACAAAAGGATCTTCTACTTCTTCAATAATATCGTTTTCAATAATACGTTGATTTTTTATTTGTTTTAAAAAAGCAAGTTGTAATCTTTGGCTTGGTTTTTTATCTCCTAAAAATAAATAAAGAACACCACCAACAAAAGGAACGGCCGCAATTAAAACAAGCCAAGTAATCTTATAAGCACTGGCATCATCTTTATTAATGATATATAAAGCTGCCAAAATACTGATTAATTTAAATAAATAAACTAAAAATCTTGATGATCTATGTATTGTTAGAAAGGCTACAAACACAACAATTAATTGTGCTAAAATCAATAACCCTGAAAACAATATTTTATTCATTAATAACTTTTTAGATTGCTTCATTTTCTTCTCCATAAAAATCATATTTCATCATCACATAGACTTCACTTAATTGTTGATGTCCATCACTTAAAATATACTTTACTTTTAAATAACGATCATGTTCCATTGTAATAAGTTCTGTAAAAAGTTCAATCATTCCATACTCTGTATGATAATGATTTCCAATTTTACGATGATATGAAAGATTAAGTAATGAAGGACCATTGACTAATGTCATTTCATTTCCTTTTAAAACAATTTCTATTTTTTGATTATTGTTATAAAAAACAAATCTTTCTTTTTCAAAACCTTTTTCATAAGTTCCATCACTTTTAAACTGAACTGTTTCATGATGATCATCATATTTAAAAATACTCTTATAATTTACTTTTATCTTTTTTTTCATTCTATCACCGTGCATATTATACCATAAAATGGAAAGAATAAAATCGGTGATAATATGATACGTTTTATAAAAAGAATTGTTTATTGTTTAGCTGGTTTATTAACTTTTTTATTGTTGATGTACCTTGTTGCTTTTTGCGTTGGTGAACCTGAATTAAATAAAGATCGTTACATAAAACTATACGATGATCAAAATGAAATCTTTTATCAAAGTATTAATAACTATAGTGGGCAATATGTTTCTTTAGAAAACGTTAGTCCTTATTTTTTAAAGGCCATTGTTTCCATTGAAGATAAACGTTTCTACCAACATCATGGTTTTGATTATGTCGGAATTTCCCGGGCAATAAAAACAAATGTCATAAAAAGGAAAAATTCCCAAGGGGCAAGTACCATTACCCAACAATATGCCCGACTTCTTTATCTTACTAATGAAAAAACTTGGTCTCGTAAAGTTAAAGAAGCTTTCTTTACTTTGCAATTAGAAACCCATTTATCAAAAGATAAAATATTAGAGGGTTATGTCAATAATGTTTACTTTGGACATGGTATTTACGGTATCGAAAATGCTGCTCAATATTTTTATAAGAAAAAAGCTAGCGAACTTACTTTAAATGAAGCAAGTATGTTAGCAGGTGTCGTTAATGGTCCCCAATATTATTCTCCTTTACTTCATGAAAAAAAAGCGAAACAAAGGCAAGCGCTGGTATTAAATGCAATGTATGAAAATCATGTGATTACTAAAAGTGTTTTAGAAGCCACCAAAAAACAAACGCTTAATCTTGCCAAAGAACATTCTCTTAATGAAAACATGTCAACTTATTATTACAAGGATACTGTTTTACAAGAACTTGAAGATTTAGGGTATTATAATAATCAATACTTAAATAAAGGTTTAAATATTTATACTTCTTTTCATCAAAAATACCAAGATACTTTAAATCAATTGATTAAAGAAAAAGATATTCAAACTGATCTCCAATGTGCATTTACAGTAGTAAATCCTAAAACAAGTCAGCTTCAAGCTTTACTTGGTGGAAAAGATTATTCTAAATCTCAATACAATCGTGCCCTACATGCCAACCGTCAAATTGGCAGTACCATGAAACCTTTACTTTATTATCTTGCTTTAGAAAATGGTTTTAATCCTACAACTTCTTTTCTATGTGAGCCAACAACCTTTAAATTAGAAAATCAAACAACTTATTCACCCTCTAATTTCCATCAAAAGTATGCTTATAAAGATATCACTTTAGCACAAGCTATTGCGGTAAGTGATAACATTTTTGCTGTTAAAACACATCTTTTCTTAGGTACAGAAAATCTTTATAACTTTTTAAGAAATTACCATATTAAAGCTAAAAACAATGCCTCTTTAGCTTTAGGTACTGTTAATACTAGTATTTATAATCTTTCTAATATCTATTGTAATATTGCTTCTACAGGAAAATATCAACCCATCTATACAATTGAAAAAATAACAGATCATCAAGGAAAACTTATTTATCAACATAAAAACAAAAGAACACAAACATTAAATAAAGAAAGTTGTCTTATTTTAAGTCAATTATTAACCGGGACCTTTAATAAACAATTTTCTACTTATTTAAGTGCCACTATGTCTAATTATCAAACAAAACACACAGTAGCTTGTAAAACAGGGAGTACTGATTATGATAATTTAATTGTAGCTTATAATCCTAATATCTTAATTACTGGTTGGGTTGGTTATGATGACAATCGTAAAATGGAACAAAGTGAGGAGAAAGTAATTACGAAAGATGTGACCATTTCTTTTTTAAACAAACATATAAAAAAGGAAACCTGGTATTATCCTACTTCTAAATTAAATGCGATTTCTATTAATCCTTTATCTGGTGAATTTGATGAAAATGGCATTGTTTATTGGTTTAGAAAAGGGACACCTTGATATATTTTTCATTATCCTATAAAATAAAGCCTGGTGATGAAAAATGTTTAAAAATTCTTTTTGGGGAATATTAAAAAAAGGTGATTGGAACAATGAAAATGAGGATCAAGTTTTTGAACCTATTTTACAATTTTTAATAGACCATAATGATAAATATATTTTTGATTTTCATGATTTAATGTCTGAATTTCTTTATCAATTAGATCGTAAAGAAATACTAGAGCATAGCATTCATCAAGATCAAGTAAGTGATGAAGACTTCTTAAACCAAAGAGCTTATGTTCTAACAAATGGAAATAAGTATTATCATGATATTATTTCTTTAATTAAACCTATGGATGGTGAATTAAAATGCCCAAAACTTTTAACTCTTCCAGCCAAAGCATGGTCATTAAAAAATAAGAAACCTATTGAAAAATATCCACATATACCTAAATACAATATTAAAACAAAAAGCAATACCAAATATTGGTAAAAAAAGAGGATTTTTGAAATCCTCTTTTTAGATACTTCATTATATATAGACATTATTAAAGAATTTGGAGTGCTTGGTGTATGAGATGTGTATTTCTTTAACTTTTAATCGCAACAATTATATCTTGTCTATACATATTAAACGTACCATGTATAGATATGAATATCAATCGTTTTATAAAAAAGAGAAGAATTTCTTCTTCCCTAAATAACATCATATCCTGCTTGTTTGACAGCAGATATAATCACTTGATCATCAACATCTCGATCATAGACAACATGTGCTTCTTCTTTTTTTAAGTTCACTTGTGAACTTACGCCTTCAATCGCATTAATTGCACGTGTTACATTAGCCACACAATGTTGACAAGTCATACCTTTAATTTTAAATACTTTTTCTTTAATAATTGGATTGTCTAATTTTTTATCTTCTAAAGCTTGATAAATTTCTCCTCCACCGCCACAACAAGAACTTTCACCTTTCATGTGCTTTCTTGTTGATTTTAAAGCAATTAAAACAATCACAACTAATACAAGAACGATAATGACATTAGCCATGATTACCTCCTGTTATTTTCTTTTCTTTTTTATTTTTTGAACAAGTGTGTAAATAGAAACACCTATCAAATAAATAACAAGTACTCCTAGAAACATATAGAAAGTCGAACCACTAACATTACCCATGATTATGTCTCTCTTTCATTTTCTTTTGATCTTTATAATATTCTTCTAAAGGAGATGAACATTGACTACACCCTGCACAAATACCACTACACTTATGTCCATCTTTCTTTTTAAAGAAATGTGTATAGATAACCCATGCACAATAGGCAACAATTAATAAAACAATAATCACATTAGCCATAATAATACCTCCTTTATTTTTAAAAATCCGGAGTTACTCCGGATTTTATTATGCTTCAACTGATCTTGTAGAATAAACTTTTTGATCTTTATATGGATCAGGTCTAAATAACATGTATAACATGAATGCAAGAACAACGAATGCAACAACTGTCCAGAATCCAAATGTTCCATATAATACTAATGAACCAATTTGATATACCATTAAGGCAACAGCGTAAGCAAATACGTTTTGGAAGATAATTGCAAACCAGAACCATTTTCTATCATTTAATTCGTTAGCCATTGTTGAAATAGCAGCTAAACATGGTGAATCTAATAAGTTAAAGATCAAGAATGATAATGCAGCCATGGCAGTTGGGAACCATTGAGCTACACCAGCAGCAACGTTTACAGCATCTTCAGTATCTCCAGCAACATTAGCTAATACACCCATTGTAGAAACGATTGCTTCTTTAGCTGAGAATCCAGTTAATGATGAAGCAACTGATTGCCAGTTATCAAATCCAAGTGGAGCAAAGATTGGAGCAATAACACTACCGATAACAGCAATTAAACTATTAGCAGTATCTTCTACCATACCAAATGATCCACCTTCAAATCCGAATGTAGATAAGAACCAAATAACGATACAAGCAACAACTAAGATTGTACCAGCTTTAATTAAGAATGCTTTTAATCTTTCCCATACGTGTAATAATACAGTTTTAACACTAGGAATATGATATTCTGGTAATTCCATTACGAATGGAGCAGGTTTACCAGAGAATGGTTTTGTTTTCTTTAAGATAATAGCAGAAACTAATACAGCAACAATACCTAAGAAATACATTGCAGGAGCAATCATTCCTCCAGCTTCCCAACCAGCAACTTTACCAGCCATAACTCCACCTAATAAAGCGATAACAGGTAATTTTGCACCACAAGGAATAAATGTAGCAGTCATAATAGTTAAACGTCTATCATTATCTTGTTCGATTGTTTTAGATGCCATAATAGCTGGAACCCCACAACCAGAACCAATTAATAATGGAATAAAGCTTTTTCCAGATAAACCGAAATATCTAAATACTCTATCCATGACGAATGCAATACGAACCATGTAACCACAATCTTCTAAGATTGATAAGAATAAGAATAAGATTGCCATTTGAGGTGCAAATCCGATAACTGCACCAACACCACCGATGATACCATCAACGATAACAGCAGATAATAAACCACTTGCTCCAACTGAACTTAAGAATCCAGATACAGCATCTTGAATAGCTACAACAAAGACATCATTTGTCCAATCAGTAACGAATGTACCAACAGTTGTAACTGAGATATAGTAAACAATATACATGATTAATAAGAAAATAGGAATTCCTAAGAATCTGTTTGTTACAATTTTATCAATTTTGTCAGAAATTGTTAATTTTTCTTTTGGTTTTTCAACAGTTGTTGAAATTATTTTTTGAATATAAGTATAACGACCATCAGTAACAATACTTTCCATATCGTCATCTAATTCAGTTTCTAAATCTTTTCTTAATGCATCAATAGTAGTCTTAGCTTGTGCATCTAAAACAATATGATTCATTACTTTTTCATCATTTTCTAAAACTTTAACAGCATACCATCTTTTTTTGTTAGCAGCAATTGTTTCAGATAAAGCAGGAACAACAGTATCAATTGCTTTTTCAATTTTTTCACTGAAAATAGCTCCTGGTAATTGATGTTCGCTTTGTTTAGCAACTTTAACAGCTTCAGCAATTAATTCTTTTAAACCTGTTCCCTTTAAAGCAGAAGTTTCAATAATAGGACATCCTAATACCATTGATAAACGTTTAGTATCAATTTTTAAACCTCTTTTTTCAATTAAGTCTGCCATATTTAAAGCAATAACTACTGGAACCCCAGTTTCAATTAATTGAGTTGTTAAATATAAGTTTCTTTCAATATTAGTGGCATCAACTAAGTCAATAATGACATCTGGATCTTCATTTAAAAGAAAATCACGGCTGACAACTTCTTCTAATGTATAAGGAGATAAAGAATAAATACCTGGTAAATCAACAACAGTAATATTATCTTCTTTGTTTCCTTTTACTTTTCCTTCTTTCTTTTCTACAGTAACACCTGGCCAGTTACCAACATATTGATTAGCACCTGTTAATGCGTTAAACATTGTTGTTTTACCACAGTTAGGGTTACCTGCAAGCGCAAATTTAATATTCATTTTTTACTTTCCCCCTCCGTTATTCAACTTCAACACATTGTGCATCGTTTTTTCTAACTGATAATTCATAACCTCTTACAGTAATTTCAACAGGATCTCCAAGAGGAGCAACTTTTCTAATATATAATTCTACCCCTTTAGTGATACCCATATCCATAATACGTCTTTTGTAAGCTCCATCACCTTCAATTTTCTTAACAGTGACAGTGCTACCAACTTCTACTTCATTAAGTTTCACAACACTTCCCCCTTTTCTACACCATGATACGTTTTGCCATATCTTCATTAATAGCAACGCGAGAATCCTTGATATTAACAATCACATTTCCCCCGATTGCCGAAACAACAGAAACTTCAGCACCAACGACAAAACCAAGATTATTTAAAAATCTTCTCGTTTCTTCGTTACCACCAATTCTTTTGATTTCACCGGTTTCTCCTATGTTTAACATTGTTAAC
>OIXW01000275.1_pt1 | contig 15209 bp, 11 predicted proteins | sample 1587951 | NCBI WGS metagenome assembly OIXW01 (sample SAMN03283239) | human gut metagenome | biome: human-associated habitat; material: feces | host: Homo sapiens | place: Peru | collected 2012
ACATTAACTATATTATCACATACTCTTCAATTTTAAAAGAAAAGACTGTTAACATCGAGTTTGTCAACAGTCTGACAGCTAATTTAAATTAGCTGTTTTTTATTTTAATCTAAAAATATGCCACTTATTACAATTCCCTTGAAAATGATGCTTATTTGTCAACGATTTTTTAGTAATAAAATCATATAATTTTATATGTGGAGGTTGCAATATATGTATCAAGTAAATGAAAGAAATATAGTTGGTCAAAATCTTCAAGTTTTAATCAATAAAAGAAACTGGACTATCAAACACGCAGCAGAGGAATTGAATTATGATCGCATAAAACTTTCAAAGATATTAAGCGGAACTCATAATTTTAAACTTCAAACTATGGTTAAATTCGCACGTTATTTTGATATATCAGTGTTTTTATTATTTGATAGACTATTTGAAAATGAAGACTATCGTAACAAGTTTCCTTTTGTAGATACAAACTATATAAACGTATTTACAAAAAATTTTAAAAGTAAAAAAATCAAACAGTCTACTATCACACTTGATCCAGCAACAATCTCTCATATCATGAACGGTCATCAAGGCAACCCTACAATAAATACATTATTGCATATTGCCGAAGACTCAAAAACATCATTATCTGAACTTTTAAAAACTGATTCAGATAAAAGAATTCTAAATAACTATAAAAAGGACTGAGAACTATGATTTTTGCACCATACAAAGACGAATCAACTGTAATACAAAGAATACAAAAAGTCAGAAACGATGATTATGTATTACTTAGATTAACCGCAACAATGATTGAAAAGAATAATTTAGATGCTAATGAATATTTTCGTGAGATGTTATTAAATCACGACATTGTAGATTACGAAACATTAAATAACGGTGGTTCCAACGGAATCAACTTTTTAAGCACTTTAATTTTACCTAGCGACAAAAAATCTGTTAAGTTGAAGTTTTATAGAGTAAAAAATGCACGCGGAGATAGACGTTTTTCTATAGAAACAATAAAAAGAAAATGCAAAGATGGTATTTTAAACATTGGAGATCTTATTTATATTTCTGCTTATATGAATTCAGAAAATAAACCTTCTATGTTTTTAATTAACCTTACTCACAACTCGCCTTCCGAAAAGGATATTATAAAATGTGTTGGAACAGATCCTATAACTCAAAAATTAAATGAGATTAAACCTCGTCTTAAAGAAATCATTCATGGTGGTTATTATGATAACTCCAAGGGGCCAGGAAAAATTTCCCCAAAAGATGTAGGAGACACTTTAGAAAGTCTACTTCATGTACCTACTAACAATAATCCTGGTGCAGATTTAGACGGGCTTATAGAATTAAAGACAAAAAGTTCCAAGACTTTAGACACCTTATTCACCTTAAGACCATGTTTTGAAGGCACTGAAGTAGCTGAATATGAACCAAATGATCGCAGTAGAGTATCAGCTTTCACCCGCTTATACGGATATGACTCAGATAAGCATCCTCAATCCAATAGTTTGTATATAACAATCGGTTCATCTGACTATCCACAAAACAATCAAGGCTTTTTCTTAGATGTTGACGATTCTAATTCAAAAGTTTCTATTATGAGACATAATTCTAAAACCAAGCGCACTATTGAAGTAGCCTATTGGCAATTTGAAGAATTAAAAAGAGCATTATACGAAAAACATCCATCTACTCTGTGGATAAAAGCAATCAGTAAAGAAGATCATGGAATGGTCAAATTCAAATATACTGATATTGAATTTTCAAGAGTACCTCAATTTATGACATTCTTAACTCTCATTAAATCAGGAATTATTACTTATGACTGGCGCGGATATACATCAAAAAGTGGAAAATATGCAGGTAAGAATCACGGAAATGCTTGGAGAATTAAGCCCGCAGCGAAATCAGAGTTATTTGGCGAATTAGAAACAGTTAACTTATAAACACATGCAATATTATTATGAAATAAGATATCATTTATGTTGAATGATATCTTTTTTGTACAATAACTCTTATGGAGAAAAAACTAATTTCTAATGACATTATTATTTCTTATTTATTTCTTCCCATTCTTTTCTTCTACTATCAATACTGTTCAAATACTCATCTATATTTTCACTAGTAATAGAATTTATTCTAAGTATTCTAGCAATATCTGTTGCAGTAACAACTAATATAAGATGACCATCTTCAACAACCTCTTGATAAGCTTGCTCATTAACATAGCTCGTTGTTATTAAAACACCAAACTGTCTATATCTAATTCTAGATATAAGTCTAGACATCTGTTTTACACCTACCCCATTACTCTCAGCATAACACTTTGCTTCTAATGCACATTCAATCTTTAGTGGAGCGTTCACTTTACCACCGCTGTTAATTGAATAGTATCCAATAGCATCTCTTCCGCCATCTCTCCATGGACGAGTCAGATTGAAATCCACAAAATGATTATCCATTTTCATCAATAAATCCATCGCACATGATTCAAAGCCATATGGATTATCCTTATAATGTTCTCTTATAACATCAACACACTTATTGCCTTCATCATCACACTGTAATTGGTCATACTTACTAGGAATATGAATAATATTAGATGCCTTCAATGCTTCTATCCCATCTCTACCTTGAGAAATAAACTTCTTCCATACATCAGGTGCAACATCTATACTTGCCGAATGATCCTCAGATAAAGATTTAATCCAATCTCTAGAAATACCTTTTCCCTTAGTATCTAGTATTGTAAAGTAAGCTTCATAATTTTGAAACTTTTGGCCATTCAATGAACACCATAGTGTAACTAAGTCTCTACCTGGCGATATATTACTATTTCCAGGTGCAGCTAAACCTAAAAACTGGATATCTCTTCCATTTCCAGTTTTTTTAAACACAAAGAAAGGCGGCATATCTTCTAGATTATTACTATTAAGTAATTCAAATACCTCTTCTAATAAAAGGTTACCTTTCTTCTTTGTGTTTCTTATATCATTTCCAGGTTTTCTATTATCACCATAATATCTGAATACACCTGTTTCCTCATCAAGAAAGTCTGGCCATTCTAATTCTTCCATAGAAGTATATAAAATGACATAAGCAGGTAGTCTGCTTCCATCTCTTCTATTCACTCTCCTAAATCCACCAGCGTTTCCACACGGAAAAAGATGAGATAAAGGATCAGAGCTCAAATTCGGGGCCATCCCACCTTTATAAACACAACCTATTTGTAAATCAGCATTTTGTAAGTCTTCAAAAGCAACTTCTACCATTATTTCACTTCCTTATATAATAATCTCTTATAAACATATTACGCTATATTAATCTTATCTAACAACAGTTGCATGTACAAGAACAAACTGAAATCCTTATTCTAACCCCTAGTTTTAGTAATCCAAAAAAATAATATCACAACTAATACTATCAATTTCATCTATAATTAAACGTTTTTTAACATAATAAATCCCCCAATCAAAATTAAAATTATCATTAATTTATGATGGTCTTTTTTATTTGATTATATGTTACAATATAATAATGAAATCATGAAAAATGAACTTACAATATTATGGTGCACTAAATACAGCATAACAATTTTAACATACTATAAATGAGGTGATATTTATGGCATTACCAGTAGGTGGACGTGCAGATAAATCAGGAAATAAATATGAGCAGAATTGGGTAATCTACAATTTATTAAAAGTTATACAGGAAAAACTATCTTACGTAATCATAGAACCTTTAGGAGATTATGAAGACGGAGTTGATCTTTGGATTGTCTATAAGAATGGCAAAAATGAATTTCAACAATGCAAGGCTCGTAACGGAAGTAGAGATTATTGGCAATTTGGTGACATTAACAATAGGGGATTATGGAATAAATGGAAAAAGCATTTAGATAGAGACATTAACAATATTGCATCTCTAGTATCTCCATTGCCCTTCACTTTACTAGAGGATATTATTTCACGTGCATTAAACAATGACAACAATCCAAATGACTTTTATAACATACAAATTAAAGGGTCAGGTAAAGACACTACGAATTTATTCAATGATATATGTAAACAGCTTAAATTTGACACTAACACTAACAATGGTCTTAACTCAGCTTACCAATATTTCAAAAAAATCAGAATTCATCAATGGCCTGATTTTGAATCAACTGAAATGATATTAGATATAATTGATTCTCTTTTTATCGGAAATCCTAATATTGTTATAGCACTATTACGCAACTTTATTGTTGAAAAAAATATATATGATAAACCTATTACTGCTCATATGCTGAGACAATATCTACAAGATAATGGAGTATCTTTCAAAGACTTAGCACATGATAACCGTATATTACCAAACATAGAACGTTTAAATCGTGAATACCTTCATTCTTTTCATTCATTCTCAAGCGGAACGATTATTCGAAAAGAATCCCTAGAATGTTGGAAACATATAAAAGAAGGTAAATCTATTATTCTACATGGTCAAGCAGGAGCAGGAAAAAGCGGTTGTATTACTAATATTATTCATTTTTGCAAAGAAGAATCTATTCCATATCTAGCCATAAGACTAGACACGCACATTCCGACTGAAAATCCACAAAAATGGAGTCAAAAAATGGAATTTCCAGCATCAATTTCTCATTGTATGAATTCTATTTCTGCCAATAAAAATGCTGTAATCATTCTTGATCAACTAGATGCATTAAGATGGACTCAAGCAAACTCTGTTCAAGCACTAAATGTTTGTATGGAACTCATTCATCAAATTAACAACATCAATAAAGACCGTAACTCTAAACTGTCATTAGTATTTGTTTGCAGAAGTTATGATTTAGAAAACGACTTAGATATCAAAGAACTGTTTATTAAAGAGGATGATGCTAAAGATAGCGTTGAGTGGATGAAAATCAAAGTAGATTTACTTAGTAATTCAGATGTTTTAAAGATTATAGGTCCTTCATATAGTAATCTGAACAGTAGAATACGAGAACTCTTAAGAATAGCAAGTAATCTTTATATATGGGAAAACTTGGATGGTAGTCAAAACAATGAAAATATCAAAACAACATACCAACTAGTATACGAATGGAAAAAACAATTAGAGAATAGAGCTTCTTCAAAAAATCTAGATTCAAGCAAAATAATTAATATCATTTCACAAATAACTACTCACTATGATGCATATGGTAGATATCCAATCCCCCTCCCATCTCTAACTATTGATGTAAATATTAAAGACTTCCTGATTTCTAGCGATTTTTTAATTGAGACTAACAATTCCATTGCATTTACTCACCAATCGATTTTTGATTGTTTTTTAGCTGAGCAAATGATGAAGAAGTATTTCAAAGGAAAACCAATCACTGACATCACAGGCAGTATAGAAAACCAAACCCCAACCAAAAGGTATCGAATGCAAATCTTCTTACATGAAATGCTAATCTACTATCCATCTGACTTTCTTAAAATCGGTGAACAGATGCTTGAAAATGAAAATATAAGGTATAGCTTTAAATATCTATATTTAGAAGTACTATCACATATTCCAAACCCTGAAGAATGTATAATCGAGTTTGTCCTTGAACTACTTGAAAATAATCAATGGAAAACACCTGTTATCAATGTGATTATCAACGGTAATTCTCCCTACATCACTCAACTAATCAAAAATGGTACATTAGACTTATGGACAGAAGATATTCCAGAAACAGTTATAAGGTTATTCGAATCTATATCACCTAATTATAACAAAGAGCAAGTTCAATTTATGAGAAAATATTGTTTATCTGATGAAAACAATTCTAAGTGGGAGCGTTGCTTCTATGGAAATATTATTGAAGAATCAGACGATTTCTTCAAATTGAAACTAGAATACTTTTCTAAGAATACTACGCCGCTTAATTACATTATTTTTTCTGAAAGCTTTTTTAGTAATCCCATTAGAGCAATTAAAATATTTGCATTAATGCTTCAAATAAAACCAAGTTATAGTCAAGAAGAATCAATTTACAGCAAAACAGAAGAATCAATATTAGTTCACTCTGATACTTTTACGGACAACTATTCAACAGTTTTAGAGATATTATATCCTTGTTTACCAACTATTGAAGAATGCTCTAACAAAATAGACTTTAATAAAAGCGAGTGGACAAATAAATATTTTAAGGAAGACACATTAAAAAGAGCGTGCATACTAATAATCAAAGCAGCTAACAGAGCATTTGCAAAAGCTGATTCAAATGGATTTATCGAATTCTATGAACCATATATGGGTAAGGGGTATGATTTATTTAATGAATTAATCTTAGATGGTATGATTAATTTAGATAATAACTATGCTGATTATATACTAAACTATCTTTGCGAAGATATAACAAACAACTGTTTTGAACACTCTAGCGAACAGCGAGACGACTTATATTACACAAAAAGATTAGTTCAAAAATATTCAAAAATATGCCAACCCAATACTTTAAGAATTTTCGAGAGCAAAATTTCGCACTATATTCCTAATAATCAAAAAGAAGAATTAAAACAACACTATAAGTCATTTGAGAATAATACTGAAAATCAAGAAAAAAACAATAACAAAAATCATACTGAATATTACCCAATGTGGGGACACTTTCAATACGAAATCATTAAATCTATAGACTCTCAAAAAATTAGTAATGAAACAAGTAATTTGCTAATGGTATTAAATCGTAGTTTATCAAAATCCTATATGCCTTACGTCCACTTTCATGACAGTTATTCTGGAAGTGTTATATCACCAGTGGACAATAAAGAAATCTCCGCCAAAGCGTGGGTGAAAATAATACTAAACAATAAAATAGGTAAAAAAGGAAAAAGCAGATGGTCAAATGATAAAAAATGTTTTATTAATAATTCTTTAGATGATTTTTGTAGAAGCTTTCAATCATATGTTTCTAAAAATCCCGAGGAGATAATAGACTTATTATTAAACGAAAATAATCGAATTCGAAATGAATTTATTGAATCCTTTTTCTTTGGACTATCAATAAGCAATAAAATTATAGGTATATCTAGTGATAAAATAGAAAGAATAATTAAAAAATTTTACATTAATACGCCAAGCTTTTATAAAAATATCTGTCAAATCATTGAAAAGAACCCTGATAAACACTGGAGTAACCATATGATTAACTGCGTTAAAGAGATTGCAACTAACAATGCTATTCTGGAAATAGATGATCCTATACTTACTGAACCGAGCATTGATTCTTTTTCTATTGAAACAAAAGCATTAAACTGTGTACGTGGAAAAGCAATTTTCACTATCTCTCAATTGCTACATTCAGATAAGAATTACTATTCTGTATTTAAAGATTGTATCTCAGAATTAGTAAATGATACTAATCCTGTAATTAGATATGCAACACTACGTACACTTTCTCCTATTTATAATATCGATAAAAGATGGGCTCTGGATAAAATGATGAAAATATTCAGTGAAGATTACACAATGATAAAATTCACTAAAACCCGAGACATATTCTATTATTGTTATTCTGATCATCAAAGAATTATTAATCGAATAATAAGAAATGCCATGAATACCGATGAGAGTCGTTTATTAGAAACATGTGGATATTTAATAGTTGATATATATGTTCATTATGATGATTTTAACGATATACTCGACATATATCTACATAATGCCAAACTTCAAAAACACATCATAAAAATGTTGGTACAGTATTTCAAAATAGATAAATTCAGGGAAAAATGTAAACACTTATTGCTTCAAATACTTAACAGCAACGGGAACATTAATGAACACTGGATATGGAGAAATCTGCTTAATGAAGATATCTTAAATGTAAAAAAAGATGCTGATATCATAAATATGATTTCGTCTTCAAATTTGCATCCTAAAACATTTAGAGATTTCTCTGAATTCGCATGCAAGCAAAAAGACATTAAATATCTTGCAAATGTCATTTTTGAATCCAGTGAAAAGATGTTAAAATACGATATGACTACCCCAGAAACTCGTCATATTATTTCTACATGTTTATCTAGCCTAATTTCTACTCTTTATTATGCAACAGCTTCTTCAAATTTAATAACAGATAAAACTATTGCAAATAAGTGTTTAGATCTATGGGATGAAATGTATAAAATCGATTTTAATATTGGTAGCAAACTAACAAATGAAATCATGAAAATCTAATACTTACCTAAAAGTGCCTACTACCCTCCTATCTAATTCTCTAATAGAATACATATAGGAGGGTATTTAACATGACATATCTATGAGTCTTTCATAGTCTTCTGATTTAAGAATACTAGAGAATACTGCTTTAAAGATCATATACTTATTGTAGCCATAAATCCGAAAGAATCGATTTAAGCTAGAAGTAGAAACAAAACATCTTTCTGCAAGTTCATTGATTGTCAGATAATCTAGTTCATGTCCATTCTCTAATAGTCCTAAGGCAATCTGGTAATTGATATCACGTACTTCTGGATTATTAATAAATAAAAATAAGGCATTAAAAAAAAACAATTCATCATATCCCTCCCTTACAGTTATCATATCATGAATTGTTTTTATACTTCATTTTTATCAAATTCGTGCTTAAAAATGCTTATTCATCCATATGGTATATACCATAATCATTGGATACAAAGGTAAAAGTCACTTCTGGAAACTGTTTAGACAAGTACTCTACCATATGTTCCATACCTGGTGCTTCACATGTCATATGATTAATCACTATAAGTGGAATATCATGATCTACTGCCCACTGGACACCTATCCAGTTACTTACACCATCATCACTGACTAAACATGCATCTGCACCTTCTTCATACATTTCAAATACATCTGTACAAGCCCCTGTACCTATGCCTAATCTATGTATTATTTGAGTCTTATCTCCTATGATTTCTATACCTTGCTGGTGAAAAGGTTTAATCTTATTAATAATATGCTGTGCACATTCTTCTACAGTCATATTAATATCATTTGTATATCTATAGTAAGAATGATCATGTGATTCTTCAAAATCTAGATCTAATGTGTTAGCCCAGCTATCTCTAATGCCATATTCGGGATAGACATCCCATAAATCATGACATCTATAGATTGTAATATCATGTTCCTTTAATAATGCTTCTTTTTCTTTTTGTGCTTTATAAATTAATGTAGGTAAAGTGGTAGATGCGAGATAGAATGGATTCTCATGTGAAATAATAAAATGTATATCATGTTCTATTGCATATTGAATCACTTTATTAGTCGCAACCCAACAAGTAATGACTTTACTTATTTCTGTTTGATCATCCCCAAACAATATACGATCTCTTGTACAGCTTCTATTCACCCATTCACCCTGTGACTCTAATAAGTCTATGATGTCTCTAATTCTCATATATGTTCACTCCTTTCTTATAATTATACAATAAAAAAGACATCCTTAATCAAGAATGTCTACCTGAACTGCATTAATTGTCATAAGGCTAGTAAAGTCATTAATCGCAAGTTTACCTACAATCTTTACTTTCTGACCCTGTTTAAACTGATTGATCTTATAATTTGGATTATAGATGATTGTATCAATACCACCTACATTAGGAATAAAGAAGCTTAACTTGATATGATCAAAATAATCTTTCACAGGTGCTTCATGAATCACTAAGCCTTCAATAGAAATATAAGTCTTTTCCTGTCCATTTCCAAATGGTGATAATACCTGTAAGTATTCTTCTATATTAGTCTTAGATAAATCTGCGATTTCTAATGGAATCACATCTCTTACTCGATCATCATCATGGAATTCATCACTAATAAAGTATCCTGCGTTAATTTCATCCGCAATAGGTGCAACAGAACGGAACTTACCTGTACCAGGACAACCATAAATAAGGTACTTAACCATCTTCTTCGCATTATTTAAAGAACTTAAGTAATTAGCCATCTTATTTGTGATAGAACCAGACATAACACTTTCATTATATGTCTTCTTGAATTCTCTTTGACGCATATTGTTTTTCTGTCTTGTCTTAGGTGTTAACGCAACAAACTCAATCGCATCAAAACGACAGTCATTTAATAAACCTAAAGTCTTCTTTAAATGATAACGATTAGAGTTACGTAAAGGAGTTCCTTCAGACTGAATACCAATACCTGCAAGAGACGCTAAATACTGGTTCTCTTTACCAAGTAAGGTATTAATAAGCTGTAATACAAGTAAGCTCTGTGCAACATCTTCATCCTTATAGTTACCACCAGGTACTAATGGATATACATCATCACCATCTCTTACTTCTAACTGATCTCCTAAGATAATATGAAGACCAGGACCAAAATCATCTTGAGGACCATCAAAGAATTCAAAAGCTGATTTTCCTTTAGCCATTAAAACACCTAGGAAGATCATAGCACTTTCTAATAAATGATGTAGTTCTGTACTCATGATACAAATATGAATCTTAGACTTAGAAGCACATGCTTCTTTAATCAGATTCACTACTGTTTCACCATTCTCTAAATCTGTAAAGTAATAATAGAATGGTGTGTTGAGTGCTTCATAGTCTTCTTTTGTGAAGCCTCTATGCTCAACATATTTCGCAATAATAGGATTCACTTCATATGAATCCATGATTTCTTTTGTATGAGATAATTCAACTTCGTGAAATATCATTTTTTCACTCCCCTCTTTCCAAAACAATTATAACGAATGGGACTCTAAAAAAAAAGTGTTACTTTCATTTACTCTTTTTGAAACTTCTCAACACCTTTAATTTGAATGTGTTAGACTATAGTCATGAGGAGGGGATTTCATGAAGAAAGATCAGTATCAAATGGATATGACGCACGGTCCATTGCTTGGTAAGATCTTAGTATTTTCTATACCATTAATGTTTTCAGGGGTGCTGCAGTTATTATTTAATGCAGCAGACGTTATTGTGGTAGGACAGTTTGCTGGTCCACGTTCTATTGCAGCAGTAGGTTCTACATCTTCTGTTGTCAATCTATTAGTAAGTTTATTTATTGGTTTATCTGTCGGGGTCAATGTACTTGTCGCACGTTTTATTGCCTCACAAAGAGACAAGGATACCCATGAAACAGTACATTCTGCCATACTACTCGCAATTGTCTTTGGATTGATCTTTGCGATTATTGGTGTAACAGGCGCAAGAATGATTCTAGAAGCGATGGGATCACCTGATGATGTCATCAATCTTGCAACTACTTATTTACGTATATACTTTGTAAGTATGCCATTTGTAGCTCTCTATAACTTTGGTGCTGCGATATTAAGAGCTATTGGTGATACAAAAAGACCACTTATATTCCTTATTGTAGCTGGAGTTGTGAATGTCATCTTAAACTTAATATTCGTTATTGTATTCAAGATGGATGTTGCAGGTGTCGCCCTTGCAACATTTACGGCAGAACTTGTTTCTTCAATACTTATTATTAATTGTTTGATGAAAACAAGTACTGTCATTCATTTAGATATCCATGCTTTAAAATTCCATAAAGATAAGGTGATTCAGATATTCAAGATTGGGTTACCTGCAGGATTACAGGGTGCTATCTTCTCTATTTCTAATATCCTGATTCAGTCATCTATTAACTCATTTGGTTCAATTGCGATGGCAGGTAATGCCGCAGCTGGATCACTTGAAGGATTTGTCTATCAGTCTATGAATGCCATCTATCAGGCATGTGTTACTTTCACAAGTCAGAACTATGGTATTAATGATAGAAAGAGAGTCGATAGAGTCCTTGCATTATGTATTGGAATAGTCACAGTTGTAGGACTTGTTTTAGGTAATCTTGTCTACTTCTTTGCGGATGAACTCATTCGTATCTATACAACAGATGTACAAGCTATTGCCTATGGTCATGAAAGATTATTATATATATGTGTCCCTTATTTCATCTGTGGCTGGATGGATGTCATAGTTGGTTCATTAAGAGGTTTAGGTTATTCTACTATTCCCATGATTGTATCTTTAATAGGTGCATGTGGACTAAGAGTTTTATGGATTCTTACTATCTTCCAATACTTCCATACACTTAATTCTATTTATTTATCATATCCAGTAACATGGGTTGTTACTGCAGCAGCACATCTTATTACTTATATGATCCTAAGAAAAAAAGCTTTCAACTAAAAAAAGCCATTCAGAAATTAATTCTGAATGGTTTTTTTATCTGGTAACTGTGCAATAATAATCGCAATAAACATAAGTACACAGCCAAATCCTTCTTTGATTGTAAGACTCTGACCTAGGATCACCCATCCTGCAAGTACTGAGAATACAGACTCCATACTCAACAAAATAGAAGCTACTGTAGGATTCATACCCTTCTGTCCAATAATCTGTAGTGTATAACCAGCTCCACTTGATAATAATCCAGCATAGAGAATAGGCGCACATCCTGCCATGATATTATGCATAGTTACATCTTCAAATAGGAACATAGGAATAGTATTTAATAATGCACATGTGAAGAACTGAATACAGCTCATCTTTACCCCATCTACTAAAGGTGAATAGTGATCAATCACAAGAATATGTAATGCGAATACACAGGCACATGCACATACTAATAAATCACCCTTACCTAAAGAAAGTGATCCTGTCATACATAATAAGTAAAGACCAATAACGGCTAGGACAACAGAAACACCAATCTTAGGACTTAACTTCTTCCCTAAAAATAAGCTAAAGAATGGTACGACAATAATATAAAGTGCTGTAATAAATCCTGCTTTACCGACAGTTGTAAACTGAATACCAAACTGCTGCAGAGCGCTTGCTAGACCTAATACAATACCACAGGCAATTCCACCTGCCCATAATTTCTTATCCTTGAAGTTCATTGTATGATCAAAGAAATAAATAAGTGGTAATAAAACAAGTCCACCTAAATAACTACGTAAGGCAGTAAAAGTAAATGGTCCTACATAATCCATACCTGCACTTTGTGCTACAAAGGCACAGCCCCAGATAAAGGCTGTAAGTAGTAGTAATAAATGATTTTTATAACGCATGATTTCCCCCTCCTACAAAGGGGTATTCTACACGAAATCATCTCTACTTACAAAAGATATTTATCTACGATTACCTTTATTCCATCATGATCATTATCTAATGTGATTTCAGTAGCCAAATTCTTAATTTCTTCTGTCGCATTCCCCATCGCAACTGCTTTACCAGCACTTTGGAATGCTTCAATATCATTTCCACTATCTCCCATCATGATTGTATTTTCAATAGGGATATTTAAGTAAGATGATAGAGATTCAAGTCCTGCACCTTTAGTAATACCTAAAGGTGTGACTTCAATAGATGTTTCTTCTACCCATGCACAGCTAACTGGAAATGATTTTAGTTTTTCTAAAAGATTGCTTGTTGCTTCAACACTTGGATTAAATAGACAGAACTTAAGAATCTCATTCTTGTGTTTATTGGCATATTCATAGATATCCTCTACAGCCTCTGCACGGCTTTCAAACATGGATTGATAGATAGCCATATTGTAATAAGACATATTCTTAATATCTTTTTGAGAGGCAATAGAATGCGACGAATCTAGTAAATACAACATCACATCCTCTTTCTTCACAATATCCATCATCTGTGTAAATACATCTGTATCAAAAGAATGAACTTCTAATGGTTTGTTGTTTTTGAAATCATAGATCAAACATCCACTCAGTAATATTCCATAATCACAGAAATCTAATTGACCTTCATAGTCTTTTAATTCTGCCAGCCCTCTTCCTGTACATAAACAGATACTCTGTCCTCTATTACTTGCTTCATTTAAAGAAGCTGCAGTATTTGGCGAAATTGTCTTATCAGACTTTAGAAGTGTACCATCCATATCAAGTGCCAAAAGATATCTTTCCTTGATCCATCCATAATGCAGACAGGCATTGTAGATACCATCTTTGTCGGCATCAGTAGTTACATAAGTGGCTTTCTTCTTTAATTCATCTATACCATTACCCATCGCAATACTTGTCCACTCTGGAATAAACATAGACAAATCATTCTTTTCATCACCAAATACGACAACATCCTTAATATCACCACCAAGATGTTCCACCATACGTTTAATACCCTTGCTCTTATCTCCTGGTTCTACAAACAAATATTCCTTATGAAAACGACACCAAGGTAACTTCTTTAAGGATTCTAGTTTCTCTTCTTCACCCTTAAAACAGGCAATATAGACCTTATAGATTTGATCATAATCACGTGGATCTAAACCCTCTACCACTTCTGTCTTCATATAAATATCATGAGTAAACTCATAAAAACGATTATCCGGTGCCAGTCTTCTTGTCTTATCATCAGGAGAAAAAGCCCATATCAAACCTTTCTTCTCACATTCATCTATCAAATCGAGACATAATTGATAATCCAATGGTTCAATACCAATCAACTGATCATCAATAGTAATACCATTCCCTCCATCACTGATCATATTATGAAAACCTAATTCATGCATATACTCATGTGCCATGCCATAACTTCTACCTGTCGCAATCGCAATAAAATGTCCCTGTGCTTCTAGCTGTTTTAAAGTATATTGTGTAGATTCAGGAATATACTGATTTCCTGGTGTTCCTACAGCCAAAGTCCCATCAATATCAAAGAAAAAGTATTTTCTATTCATCATGTACCCCTCTCTTTCGAGATACATTATACACGCATGAACATGCATTACTCAATCATGCTTTAGAATGAATAGTTGGATTCTTCACATACCATATGTTCTGGATAAATCTCCATTGCATAAGAAGTTGTTCCTGAACGATTAGGATAAAAACGTCCCCTTACACTTCCTTCAATAGACACTGACTGACCCTTTTCAAAATGGTCTACAACATATTGTGCTTTTTCATCCCAGATCACACAACGTATATAATCATAACGTGGTCTATCTTCAGTTCCTCCTTTCGTAGTAAGTAAGAAAGAACCTCTAAGTATTCCATTTCTAGATTCTTTCACTTCTGGATCAGATGTAATCTGACCTTGTAATTTAACTTCGTTCATAGTTTTATTCCTCCTTCTATATACTTATTCCCTAAAATAAGGATAAATTACTTAAGATTTTTCGCTCAGTTTAAGAAAAATGTTGCTATTCGATCATTAAATTTAGCTTAACGCCTGATTTTCTACTTTATAGCACTCTAACTCAAG
>OIXW01000276.1_pt1 | contig 15169 bp, 15 predicted proteins | sample 1587951 | NCBI WGS metagenome assembly OIXW01 (sample SAMN03283239) | human gut metagenome | biome: human-associated habitat; material: feces | host: Homo sapiens | place: Peru | collected 2012
GCTGTCTATCAAATTATCATTTGTTACTTTACCGCACATGAGCATTGGCGGAGGGATTATCGCCGCCGTAACCTTCCATCAGGTTCACGGCACCCCACACACCCAGACCAGCACCCAAAGCCACTAGTCAAACTGGCTTCGTCTACGCAGTTGTTATAAAATCGACTCATATAGATTTTCTCCATATCGGTATTTTGATGGGAAATGTAAAACCACCAGCCGAGAAATCCTCAACTGGTGGTTTGAAAAATACTGTTTTTCTCCTATTTGTCCTCGACACCCCGGAGGTGGGAACTTTTCAGCGGTGGATTTGCACCGCTCCATTGGCATCTCAGCCACCCCGTCTGCTTTCTGACCGGGCCGCGAATTACGGAAGTATCATTGTCTGGAAGTGCCGAAAAGCTGCTTCTTCAATTTTCAAGGTACACGGTCGCCCCCCTGTGAGAGGGGCTGCCTTTGCTGTGACCATAGTGTACTTGAAAACTGAAGTTCTCGTTAGGAACCAGTAGTTCCGGTTTTGCCATTTTCACCGGAACCAATCGTTCCGGTTTACAGCAGTACAACAAAAAATGAGATAGGCACCCCTTTCGGGGAAGTCTATCTCATTTTTTTGTTGGGGCTATTTTGCAACAGCCCCCCTTTATAACAACCCTGCCTTACAGTTTGGGAGAAACGCTTAGTGCTTCAGTTCCAGCAGCGCATCGCCCTGCTTTACGGTGCCACTGGCTTTAGCCGCGACAGCGGCATAGTCATCGGTATTGCAGACAATGAGCGGCGTGGTCACGGGATAGCCTTCGGCCTTAATGGCTTCCAGTTCAAAGCGGATCAACGGCTGGCCTTTCTTCACCTTGTCGCCCTCGTTGACGAGGTAGGTAAAGTGCTTGCCACCCAGCTTGACCGTATCGATGCCGATGTGCATCAGCAGTTCGGCACCGTCAGCCGTGGTCATGCCCACGGCATGGTGGGTCTCAAAGGTGGAGGAGATCTCACCGTCAGCAGGTGCCACCAGTTCACCATCGGTGGGCTCAATGGCAATGCCGTCTCCCAGTGCACCGCTGGCAAAGGCTTCATCCTTCACATCGGCCAGCGGCACTACAGTGCCGTTCAGGCAGGCAGACAGCACGGTATCCTTTGCTGCGTGGGCCGCCGGGGCGGGTGTTGCAGTCGCCGCCGGGGTCTTAGGTGCATTTTCCAGATAATCTTCCAGCTTTGCCTTGATGACGGCCACCTTGGGGCCGTATACCACCTGCACACCGTTGCCCTTGCAGATCACGCCGGAGGCACCGGAGGCCTTGAGCACATCCTGCCGGACCAGCGCAGCGTCCTTGACGGTGCAGCGCAGGCGAGTTGCACAGCAGTCCACGTCGGACAGATTAGCGGCACCGCCCAGACCTTCTACGATCAGGGCGCTGACCGGATCATCCCCTGCGGGGGCGGTGCTGCCGGAAGCGGCGCTGCGGGCGTTCACGTCCGCACGGGTGTACAGCTTGACTTCCTCGGCATCATCGCGGCCCGGGGTCTTGTAGTCAAACTTGGAGATCATAAAGCGGAAAATGATGTAGTACAGTACAAAGTACACCGCACCGACCACGACCACCCACACCCAGTGGGTCTTGGCGTTGCCCTGCATCACACCGAACAGCACCAGGTCGATGAGACCGCCGGAGAAGGTCATGCCCACGCCCACATTCAGAATGTGCATCAGCATGAAGGACAGACCGGCCAGCACGCAGTGCACCGCGTACATGGGCAGTGCCACAAAGATAAAGGTAAATTCCAGCGGCTCGGTGATGCCGGTGAGGAAAGCCGTCAACGCAGCAGACAGCAGCAGGCCGCCTGCAACCTTTTTCTTTTCCGGCTTGGCGCACTGGTACATCGCCAGCGCCGCGCCGGGCAGACCGAACATCATAAAGGGGAACTTACCGGCCATGAAACGGGTAGCGCTGACCGAGAACACAGTGGTGGACTTGGAAGCCAGCTCGGCAAAGAAGATGTTCTGTGCGCCGGTCACGGTGACGCCATCGATGATGGCGGTGCCGCCCACAGCGGTCTGCCAGAACGGCATATAGAACACATGATGCAGCCCAAAGGGGATCAGCGCACGCTCCAGCAGGCCGTAAATAAAGGTGCCTGCGTAGCCGGAAGCCAGCACCAGTGCACCCAGCGCGGCAATACCGCTCTGCACCACCGGCCAGATATAGAACATGGCAATGCCGACCACCAGATACACGATGGAGCTGATGATGGGCACAAAGCGTGTGCCGCCAAAGAAGGCCAGCACCTGCGGCAGCTCGATCTTATAGAACTTGTTGTGCAGCGCCGCCACGCCCAGACCGACCACGATGCCGCCGAACACACCCATCTGCAGGGTGGTGATGCCCAGCATGGTGGTGGTGGAGTTGGCGGGCATCGCTTCTACGCCGCCTGCCGCATTGATCATTGCCTGAATGGCTGTATTCATAATGATATAGGCCACTGCGCCGGACAGGGCGGCCACCTCTTTTTCCTTGCGGGCCATGCCGATGGCCACGCCCATGGCGAACAGCAGCGCCAGATTGTTGAACACGGCGCTGCCGGTCTGGCTCATCACGTCCAGAATGGTGTAGATCAGGGTACCGGGGTGGATGACGCTGTTCAGGCCATAGGCCGCCAGCATGGTTTCGTTGGTGAACGAGCTGCCGATACCCAGCAGCAGGCCCGCCACAGGCAGCAGTGCAATGGGCAGCATAAAGCTGCGTCCCACGCGCTGCAGCACGCCAAAGATCTTGTCTTTCATCTTCAGTTCTCCTTTTCTCAAGTTCGTATCCAGCATATATATATATCCACACAGGAAAGACCTGTGGAGAATCAAAGGTGAAGCAAGAAAGCTTATTTCCCCATCCGAATCCGTTTCAGATGGATCGTAAGGAACACCAGTTCCTCGTCCGAAAGCTCCTTGTGCCAGGTGTTGCGGACATACTCCGCAATGCAGCAGGCGCATTTGTAGTGTTCGCTGCAATTGCGGGCGATCAGGGCGCGGAACACTTCGTCGTGGGTATCGTTTTCCTGCTCCTGTTTTCCTTGAAATACGCGTTGCGCAAAAAAGCGCAAATGCACTGTAAAGCGGCTGAAATCCAGTGCATCCCGGTCAAAATGGCAGTTGTAAAAGTATTCCACTACCTGCACGCAGCCATCCACAAAGCGGGTGACATCGTTCACCACGCTCATGGTGGTGTTGAGCTCTGCGTTGACGATGTGCAGCGCAATGAAGCCGCCCTCGTCGTCCGAAAGGTCTGCATGGCAGCGCTGGCGGATGGTGGCAAGGCACTCCATACCAAGGCGATACTCTTCCGGGTAGAATTCCCGAATGGGAGCCATCAGCGGGTTGGAAAAGCGAATCCCCTGCTCACTGCGCTGGATGGCAAAGCTGATGTGGTCGGCCAACGTGATGAGCAGGCTTTCGTTCAGCGGGTAGTTCACCCGGCTGCGGATCATTGCCACCAGCTCGTCGGTGAGCAGCAGATGCTCATACGGGATCTGTTCCAGAAGTTCCACCAACTTCTGCTGCACGGCAGGGCTGGTCATGCGGTAGCTGCGCTCCACGGTTTCAGCCTCGATTTTATAGCCCGGCTTAACGCCAAAGCCCAGACCGCGCCCGGTGACGATCAGCTCACAGCCCGTGGGGTCCACCACGCGCAGAATGTTGTTGTTGATCGGTTTTTTGACGGTATATTGCATTGTTTCTCCTCCTCAGGTTGAAAAAGGCAATAAAAAAAGACCACTCTTGACACAGCAAACATACCGAAGGCTGAAACACGCTTTCGGCTTGTGCTATGCAGAGTTGGTCTAGCCCGCCAAACGGTAACAATCCAACGACGCTGCTCACGTACAATTTTCTTTTTTGTAAGGCACGAACAAATTAAGCACTTAAATGGAAATTTATTCTATGCTTGATTACAATACCATATTCTTTGCGGAGTGTCAAGATGGGAACGGGTTTCTTTTTCACTTTATCAATTTTGTCCAAACTCAGGTGATTTTCTGCAGCAAATTGACAAGTAAGAATATTCCTTTTTTGCTTTATATGTGCAGTTGTTTTCAATCGAGATCATTGCGGAGAAAGCTGTGCTCCATCTCGTAACTCATCACCTTCACAAAAAACGGTCAAGAATTGCTGCCCTATATACAAAAAAGCCGCCGAGGACATCTTCCCAAAATGGGAAGAGTCCTCAGCGGTATTCGCTTATCGGGTATGCTGCGGTCTGAGAACGTCCTTCTGTACAGCTTTCTATCCGCATCAACGATATTTTCGGAGGGGCGGTACAAAAAAATTCAGATTGATCGGCTTTGCGATAAAGGGATGCTATTTTGCAACAGCCCCAAAATCAGCTTTTTCTTAATTACAGCTGGCCCATAGCATGCTTTGCAGCCAGCATACCAAAGGTGTAGCAGCGGCCCAGAGACAGGCCGGTCTGGTGGAACGGATAGTCCGCGCCGCCGTAGAACACACCGCCCACGTTGCCGACGCAGTACAGGCCGTCGATGACGTTGCCGTCAGCATCCAGAGCCTGACCGTTGGCGTTGGTGTTCACGCCGCTGTCGATGGAGGACACGCGGATGTGCTTGCGGATGCCCCAGAAGGGAGCGGTGACGATCTTGTGCATGTAAGCGCTCTTCTTACCGAAGTCCACGTCAGCGCCCTTGTCGCACAGCTCGTTGTAGCGGTCGATGGTCTTCTGCAGCTCGTCTGCAGGCACGCCCAGCAGACCGGCCAGCTCTTCGATGGTGTCGGCCTTGTAGGTATCGATGAGGTTGGTGAACACGCCCTGCGGGTTCTCCACGGCACCGGGGATGTACTTGGTCATCACCTGCTCGGGGATGGGGCCGTTGGCGTAGCTCATGTAGTCGTTATCGTAGATCTGGCAGTACCAGCCCAGAGAACCGTCCGGATGGTTTGCATCCACGTTGTTGCCGTTGAACTTGGGCACATACTTGGTGATGTTGCCCATGTAGACAAAGCCGGTGTCCTCGTTGCAGAAGCGCTTGCCCTCCATGTTGACGTACAGGAACGGTTCCTCGTACATCAGGCCGGAGTCGAAGTCGTGCATCATCTTGGTGTGGCCCAGATTTTCCATCTTTGCACCTGCATCGATGGCCATGATGTGGCCGTCGCCGGTCTTCTGGTACTGCTTCTTGTCGAAGCCGTCCACATCGGGGCACCAGCGCTTGACCATGGCCTCGTTGTTCATGTAGTCGCCGGTGGCCAGAATGACGCCCTTGGAAGCGTTGAACTGGATGTACTTGCCGTTTTCGTCCTTTGCGATGACGCCGGTCACCTTGCCGTTCTCATGCACCAGCTTGACGGCGGGGGTGTTGAAGAAGGCCTCCAGATTGGAGTTCTTGGCCTGCACGTTCTCCAGCACAGTGGCCAGCACGTCGCCCACGTTCTTGGGCTTGGGGCCGATCCACGGAGCAAAGAAGTAGCAGTGCTCATCGCCGAAGTCGTAGGTGTCCATGCGGTCCTTCCACACGCCGGTCAGATCCTGGCTGGTGCACATGTAGGCGAAGATTTCCTTCTCGTCGTTGTGCAGCAGGTCGGAGGGGTTCTTGTTGCTGTCCACGAGGCTGCCGTCGCCGTACTCGGTCTGGTCGGTCAGGCCGGCGCGGTTCAGGTACCACATCAGGGCCTCTTCGGAGTTCTCGACGTAGGCGTTCAGCAGGCTGGTATCAGCGCGCCAGTCGCACAGGCCGTTGGTCATGTGCACCCACATCTTCTTGCCCGCGTCGGTGGACTTGGACTTGATGATGGCGGAACCGCAGTTGCCCTGGCTGACCACGATGCTCTGCTTTTGCAGCAATGCCACATGGCCGCCCAGTTCAGCTGCCCAGCCGGCAGCAGGCACACCGGCAGCACCGGCGCCCACAACGACCACGTCAAAGTCCTTAGTCTCGTCGGGGGTGATATCGCCTAGCTCGCAGACAGAGGACTCTACTTCCTCGGTGGTCAGTCCTTCGGGCACAACGGTCTCAGCCTTGTTGGCCTCGGTGGGGGCAACGGCCACGCCCTTGGCCTGATTGATGCAGCTCTCGGCAGCCTTTTTGATGGCGTCGGAGGTGATGGTAGCGCCGGAGTGGCCATCCACCTCGCTGGACTGTGCGTCCAGGATCTTCTTCACCATCTCATCGGCGATATCGGCACCGTAACCCTTGGTTTCGTTTGCCACATCGATCTGCACATCGGTAATGGTATCTGCATTGAAGGTCATGGTCACAGTGACAGGCGTTGTGGTGTTGATGCCGGTAGCAGTGGCGCTGTAGGTGCCTGCGGTATAGGTACCGGCAGCAGTGCTGGCAGCGGTGCTGCCAGCAGCTGCGCTGTTGCCGCAGCCGGCCAGCAGGCCTGCGGCAGCTGCACCCAAGGTAGCAGTGCGCAGGAAGTTGCGGCGGGAAATCTTTTCGCTCATAATAGCTCTCCTTGCCTTTTCTTTTTTCTTCGTGTGATCCGTGTTTGGCGGCAAAGTCCGCAGACTTTGTTACTGGATAAACGAAGCTTACACGTTAGAGCAGCGCGAAGGTCAAGGGCTATTTTGACAAAAATATCACAAAAATTTGTCTGATATAACAAATTCTCGTGATATTGCAATTTTATGTATATATTTTTGTCCGCGTCAGATGGTAATTCACGATGCTCCCATCGGGCTGCTCCCGGCTAGCAGCGATGCTGCTGAAGGTCTCGCCCACCGCACGGAACCCGCGCTGCACGATCTCCGCATGCAGGTCGTCCAGCGAGTTCCACCCAAAGGACCCGCGATAATCCTTTTTCCAAATGGTAGTCAGATAGTCTCCGCCGCACACCACCTCCACATGCTTTGTGCGCTTCAGCCCCAGCCTGCGGGCGGCATCGGCCTCAATCATAAGGCCGTAGTCGTACTCGTTGCGTCCCACCCGAAACTGCTCCATCACCCGCCGGGGCAGGCGGCTCACCCAGCGGGTCGCAGGCATACATTCCAGCCATTCAGCCTTTTCCTGCTGCAATTCTTTATCCCGGTCTGCTGCTTCTTCCTGTGAGAAGGTCAGTCGCCACATTTCCGGGAAATTCTGCACCCAGATGCGCCCGGTATTCTGTTCCAGTGTGCGGTACTGCTCCCGCTTGTGTTCCAAAAAACGGATGGCCAGTTCGTCCAGCACCTGCCTGCGCCGCAGCTGGGCGATCTGATGGTTGAACACGGCGTCGCTCTGCTCCACCGTGGGTGCGCCGATCAGCTCCCGGCATTTTTCCAGCGAGAGCTCTGCCGCTCGCAGTTCCCTGCACAGGTTGAACCGCCGGGTATCAGTGACTGTATAATAACGGTAGCCGGTATCCTCGTTGACCTCGGGGTGGATCAGGCCCATTTTTTCGTAGTAGCGCAAAGTATGGGTTGTGACACCAAGCAGAGATGCCATCTCACTGATGGTATAGCGCATAACAGTAAGCTCCTTTCCGGGCAGCAGAACCTTAGAGCTGCTCGAATGTTATTTTTCTATCCATCCTTATTATATCGTATCCGCGCACCGTTTCAAGTAAAAAACTTTGCCGTTCTCCGCCGGAAAATACCGGGCAGCAAAAAACAGGGCGTTGGCTTGGATGCCGTGACCGGCAGAGAGCAGGACGGCGTTTTAACAGAATAAATCCAACATCTTAAACCTGCTGCATAAACAAAAATCCGCCGAGGACACCTTCCCAATGGGAAGAGTCCTCGGCGGTATTCGTTTATCGGGTATGCTGCGGTCGGAGATTGCTCTTGTCCTCCGCAAAAAATCGTTCTACGTTTTTCTGAGCCCGAATCAGTTCTTGCATCTCGTTCCGTACTTTGCGGTAGGCATCATATTGATGCCGTTTGATTCTTACGCCTGTTCGTATAAAAATAGGAGCTGTCACATTGCAACAGCTCCTTCTTTGTTTAAACTCAGTGGGTGGTGCCCATGTTCACAGCGATGTCGCTGTCACTTTCCACAATGGCTTCCACAGCCTTTTCCAGACCGCGTGCGATCTGGTGCAGATCCATGCTGGGGGTGCCCAGCGGCTTATTCACGACCTGCTCCATGGCGTAAGGCACATGGATGAAGCCGCCGCGCACGCCGGGGAACTTCTTGTCGATGAGATACAGCAGGGTGTACATCAGGTAGTTGCACACATAGGAGCCTGCAGTGTAGGACAGGGCAGCCGGAATGCCGGCATCCTTCATCTTCTGCACCATGGCCTTTACAGGCAAGGAAGTGAAGTATGCGGTCTCGCCGTCCTCGCGGATGGTCACATCCACGGGCTGGTAACCGGCGTTATCCGGGATGCGGCCATCCATGATATTGATGCCCACCTTCTCCGGGGTGATGGCGGAACGGCCACCTGCCTGACCGATGCAGATGACCACATCGGGCTTCGAGGCGTTCATGGCAGCTTCCAGCACTTCACCGGCGCGGCCAAACTCGGTAGGAACTTCCTGCTTGATAATCTGGGCACCGGCAATGGTGTCGGGCAGCAGCTTCACAGCTTCAAAAGCAGGGTTGACGGACTCGCCGCCAAAGGGATCAAAACCAGTAATCAGGATTTTCATAATGAATTACCTTCTTTCTCAGATATAAATGGATGGCTCCAGAACGGTCAGTTGTCCGTGATCCATGATCATGCGGTTGTCCACATAGATGTTGGGGTCATGGGTGACCAGATCGAAGTGTCCGGTAGCATCCTGCACACCGCCAAGGGCGATGTTGCGTCCAAAACCAATGTGGAAGGTGCCGTAGGTGGATTCGTCCTCAATATAGCAGTTGCCGTCGCAGTGGGAGTGGGTGTTCAGCCCGATGCCGAACTCTGCGGCCACCACCATATCTTCAGGGTCCTTGAAACGTTGCAGAAACTGTTTGAGCCGTCTGCCGCTCTCGTTATCCTCAATGTCCACGATCTTGCCGTGCTGCAGCTCCACCCGCACCGGGCTGGATACCACGCCGATGTAGCCCATGGAACCATCCAGGATCAGGGTACCGCTGGTCTCGGTCTCCACCGGGGCCACATACACCTCCACGCTGGAGGATGACAGACCGTTGCCGTCGCGGCAGCAGCCGTTGAAGAAACCGGGAGTGCGCCCTTCAATGGTAAAATCCAGATTCGTGCCAAGGTCGGTTGTCACATGGATCTTACTGGCATTCTGGTAGCAGTTCATAATGATGCTGGCCATAATGCGGCTTTTGGGCAGGCTCATGTTCAAAAAGTCGTAGCTCAGCAGCGACTGGCCGTTGTTTGTGCTCAGCGGCAGCGAGAGAAACCTGTGCCGCCGCTGCACCACCCGCTTGACCGCCCGCGTAGTGATCAGCGAATATTCCGTTGCACCGATCACGGCATCGTAGGGGTCAAAAGCGTCCTCGCGGTCATCAAAGTACTGGCCCACCTGTTCATGCAGGTCGTCCAGCAACAAAACCTCAGCGGTGGCCCCCACCGCTTTGGCAGTTGTCTGCATGGCCTGCACTTCTGCGGCATAATTCAGGCTGGATACGATCAAAAGACGTTCTCTTGTACGGAGCCGGACCCAGTCTTTGACAATAATGTTGGCACCGTGCTGAATTGCTTGTTCCATTCAATCACTCGATCTAATTTTAAAAACTACAGGTTACAGCGGGACAGACGATCACTTCAGCATGATCATCACAACGATCTGGACGACCAGCATGATGATCGCAACAGGCACCTGATTTTTGATAACGCCCATGGGCTTCTTCATGTCCAGCAGAGCGACAGGCACGGTGTTAAAGTTTGCAGCCATCGGGGTGCACAGGGTGCCGCAGAAGCCGCAGGTCAGGGCCAGCATACCAATAACGGTGGGGTTTGCACCGTGTGCCAGAACGAACGGATAGCCAATGCCCACGGTCATAACAGTGATGGCAGCGTAGGCGTTGCCCATGATCATGGTGAACAGCATCATGCCAATGGCGTACACCACAATACCGGCGTTCACATTGCCCTCCGGGACGATGTGGCTGACGATGTCAGAAATCACGTCGCCGACACCAGCCTTGGTGAAGATGGTGCCCAGACACGCCAGCAGCATGGGCAGCATGGACAAAGGACCGACGGTGGACAGCATACGTTCGGAATCGTTCAGGAAGGTGGAGGGCTTGTTCTCCTTGTTCATGATCATCAGCAGGATGATGGATACCAGCACGCCGATGGCAACGCCGTTCAGAGCAGACAGGCCGATGCCCAGACCGGTGATGGCGCAGATAACAGCCATCACGCCGATGCTCAGGGTAGGAGCAAAGATCTTCATGCCGATCTTCTCATAGGCAGCCTCGGTCTCAGCCTTGGTAGCAGCAGAGACGGCCCCCTTCTTCACCTTCTTGAAGATGGCGGGCAGGCACATGACAACGACCAGAATACCGCTTACCAGAGCGGGCAGCCAGCGGCCCAGTGCGATCACAACGCCCAGAACAGCCCAGAAAATAAAGGTGCCCACTGGCTCGGAGTTCTCTTTGTCCTTCAGGTTCTTCACGCCACAGTTGATGCACAGCAGGCCGATAATGATGTAGATGACTTCCATCACCTTATTGGCGAGGGTGACATCAGCACTTGTAAAAAAGCTCATTCTTCTGTCCTCCCTTATTTATAATACTTCCGAACCATCTTGCGGTCCTTGATGATGTAGAACACGATCGTAACGGTGGTAGCAATGATGCACACCGGCACTTCAATGGCAGCCAGCGGGGCCAGCTCCACTTCAATGCCCAAGCCGGCCAGGGTGCTCTGCACCAGCAGTGCGCCGGAGCCGCCCACAAACAGTACCTGACCAAAGAACCAGGTCACGTTCTCCATGCCGGAAGCCATGCCCTTCAGCTCCTCAACATGATCCTCGTTCGGTTCATAGCCCCGCGCCACAATGGCGCCTTCCGCCATAGGCATGATCACCGGGCGGACAAAGCCGGCCACGCCGCCAAAGCCCACATTGAAGGCGGCAAAGACCGCACGCATAACACCGTAAATGCCAATGACCAGACCGGAGGTCGCGCCCTTGAACTTGCCGATCAGAGCCGCAGCTGCCTCACGCAGGCCGTTGCGCTCCAGAGTGCCAGTGACCAGCATGATAATAATAAAAATTGCCATGCTGCGGTTGGCCACAAAGGTGCTACCAAGGGTCTCCAGCAGGGTGACAGGACCCAGACCGCCCACGATCGCAGTCACAACGGCTGCAGCCAGAATGACGAGAATGGAGTCCAGCTTCAGCGCAAAGCCGACGATGACGATGCCAATGCCAAGTAATTTGAGTAGTTCCATAATTTCCTTCCTTTACAGAATTATATTTTCCCGGCGAAGAACGCCGAAAATACATGGATGTGTCTGATTTATGCGTTGACGAATGCCGCCAGCAGCACCGAGAAGCCCAGCGCCGTGAGCCACAGCGGCACAAGACGGCGGCGCAGATGGGCGGAAATATCGCATTTTTCCAGCACGCCGGAAGCCTTCATGGGCACTACGGTAGTGGTTTCAGGTACAGCGACCTCGCTGCCGTAGGGGTTCGTAGAGGTGAATTCACCCTTGCCAGTTTCGCCCGGACAAGTATACACGCCAAAATAGGAGGTAAGGATGCCGCCCTTTCCGGCTGCTGCCTTGCTCACGCGCACGCGCTCCACGGTGAATGCTTCCGCTTTGCGTTCTTCCACCAGCAGGTTTACCCGCATCATGTTCACAAGGTTCAGCACCGACGAAACGGCAATGAGCACATCAAAAATTAAAACTAGAATGAGCAGTGGATGCATAAGCGCTGCCTCCAAATCAGAACGAATGCAGCGCCACTCCACTTCGGATACAACTCTGCATCTTTATAGATTGTATTATTATATCATAACTGTAATGGAAAAGTAAATAAAAACGCTTACATTGTGGGGAAGTTGTATACAGATTGAACGGGGGCTGTTGCACAGGCTACAACAAAAAGACCCGAGTTATTTGGCCAAAAGGTAACAGTCTTCTCGACGCTATTCGTTTATCGGGTCTGCGTTTTCTCGGTGGTGTCCTTTTCCTCCGCAAAAAATCGCTCCACATTTTTCTGTGCCCGGACCAGTTTCTGCATCTCGTCCCGTGCTTTGCGGTAGTCCGGGTAGGCTGCTTTCTTCTTGGTCAGCGGCTCTGCGAACTCCGCATCCAACTCCTTGACCTTTGGCAGCTTTTTCATCCCGGCTTCGTCAAAGGCAGCCTTCACCGCCTTGTGCAGGGTGATTTCCTCCCGGTGGGCTTCCAAAAACTTTTTACTGTACCCTGACCTGCGGTAGGCATCATAGGCTGGGCGGGTCTTGGCATAGTTGATGATGTGGGTTTTCAGGACGGCGATTTCGGCCAACCTCGTTTCCGCCGCCTTGATGGAATCGCCCATGGTATGATAGCGTTTGCTTGGTGAGCATAAACTCTTTATCTGCCGTCAGGGTGCTGCAGGCATAGCTGCTGACATACTGTCCCTGCTCGGTCTTGTCCGGGTTTTCGATATAGTCCGTGCGATTTTTCAGGCAGGCCGCAACGGTCATGCCTTTGTTTTTGTGCAGCGCAATCAACCGTGTTGCTGCCAGTGCAATCCCCCCTTACAAAAAGGAAATGCCGCCCGGAGGCGGCATTGAGATCATTTGGATATTTTTTCGTAATCGGCAGCCCCTGCCAGATACATTGCCTTGTATCTGGCGCATTCCAACTCATTGCAGATTTCATCTAAGGCGAGATATTGCTTCCATGCTTCTTTGCTGATAACGCTCTGCAGGGCTTCCTCAGCCGCTCTTTTGGCTTTTTTCAGTCGCAGATACTCTTCATCCTCACCCAGCATCTCAGAAAAGATCGTGCTGTTGCGCTCAAAATAATAATCCTCTAACTTCTGTTTGTCCATAATATCCCTCACAGTTCTGCAAGCCACTCACTGAAACGCCCGATGCCCTCGGTGATGGCAGTTGCACCGAAAAAGAGGATGAAGCAGATGAACTCGGCCACCAGCAGGATAAAGAACTGATTCCAAGTCTGACGGTAAGCAGTGTAGATGCCGCAGCCGAAGATGTAGAGCATCAGCGGAGCAACTACATAGCTGGACAGGGTTAGCAGCCACCTTGCCATCAGAGCTAGAAACGCCACAAAGAGAGAAATCGGGAAAAGAACAATTTTCTTCAGCATAGACATCATATCAAGCACTTCCTTTCTGTTCGCCCTTATTATAAAGGTATCGACTACTACGTTGCAAGGATGTCAAGCATTATATGTACACCCGCAGTCCTCCAACTGCGGGAATTTTTATAGCTCTGCCAGCTTGGAAAGAATTTGCTTGCCAATGTCAATCAGTTCATCCAGACGCTGCCGCAGATCTTCCATGTCGGCGGCGTAGACCTTGCCGCACTCGTTGGCACGCTTGGCGTACTGGTTCAGATTGTTGCTGCACATCTGCAAGAGATATGCCATGCGTTGCAGTTCTTTCAAGTCGAGGTGCAGGCAATAGCCGTCCAGTGCCATCTTGCGGATATAGGCACTCAGGCTTCGGATGCCCATGCTGAGCATCTTTTCATAGATACGGTTCTTTTCTGTTTTGCTCAAGCGCAGGATGATGGTTTCATCCCGCTTTTCCCTCATCGGGCATCACCATCCTTGTCGTAATAACTGCGGAACGGTTTGACAGGCTCCGGCTGATTGGTCTTTTCCCCCAGTGCAGCCAGCACAGACGGACGAGTTGCAGGTGTTTCGGTTTCCTCGGTTTCTTCGGGAGCATCCTGCGAGGAACTGCGGTCACGGTCGATGTTCAGCAAGGCGTTCAATTCAGCAAGGCGGGCAGACTTTTCGGCCAGTTCTTCCTCCTGTGCAAAGGGCTTTGCCACTTCGACCTCTGCGGCCTGCTTCTGCTGTTCAAGGTTTTGCAGAGCATTTTCGGCATCTGCAATACGATCAGCGAAATTGTCGATGGCATTGTCCAGACGAGTGATATTGCCGCGCGCATCATCGCCCAGCGACACCGGGTAACTCAACTCTGCCCGGAGTACGGCCTGATGCTCATTTTTGAAGCTGTCGAATCGAATGTTCAGTTCAAAGCCACGGTAGGTGCCCAGCAGCATCATATCAGCATCCTCTATCGTAAAGATAATGAACACCCGGTTCTGCTCGTCCAGCCAGCCGTTTTTCACGGACAGGCTCATGCGGTCAAGCAGGATGCCGTACAGGGTCTTGGCATCGGTTGACAGGCTCTGGAACCGTGGCTCCTGAAAAAGAGCCTTGGGAATACGGTAGAACGAAAACAGCTCTCCGGCTTGTCCGTAAAAGTAGTCAAGAGCCACTAAACCTCGCTCAATGTCTATCACTCCAATCTTTCTGAAAATAAAAAACGCGTTTCCATTGGCCAGTTAGATATCCACTAGAAACACGTTTATGTAAATGTTCACCGAAAAACGCCGATAGAATCAGCCTATTATAAGTATGACTTATCCAGTACAAAAAGCCGTTCTTGAGCGTTCCAAATCGGCATATTTCAGACGATTATACGATTATTTTTTTGTTGGGTTATTTTGCTCCCCGTGGCCGGAGCAGGCACTGCGGGCGAACATCCACTGCCAGATCTCGCTGGCGCTGAACCGCATCTATACCGAGTGGTACCCCAGCAAGGGCTACACCTTCAACATCACCAACTCCACCAGCTACGACCAGTACTACGTCCACGGGCGCACGGTGTTCGAAGTAATGGTGCGCATCACAGACGATATCTTCAACACCTATCTGCGCAAAAGCGGTACGGTGAACCCCTATTATTCCGAGTACTGCGACGGCAAGTCGGTCACCTGCCCGGGGCTCAAGCAGTGGGGCACGGTGACGCTGGCCAACAACGGGCGCAGCGCCTTGCAGATTTTACGCTACTACTACGGCAGCAGCATCGAGATCGTGCGCACCAAAAACATCCGCTCCATCCCGCAGAGTTACCCCGGCACCCCGCTGCGGCAGGGCAGCCGCGGCGCGGCGGTGTTCACCCTGCAAAGGCAGCTGAACCGCATTACCAAGGACTACCCCTTCCTTGGCAAGCTGACGGTAGACGGCGTATTCGGCAGCCGGATGGCCGCCACGGTGCGGGCGTTTCAAAAGCAGTTCAACCTGACCGCAGACGGCGTAGTGGGGCGGCAGACATGGTACAAGATCAGCTACATCTATGTATCGGTAAAGGAC
>OIXW01000278.1_pt1 | contig 15122 bp, 6 predicted proteins | sample 1587951 | NCBI WGS metagenome assembly OIXW01 (sample SAMN03283239) | human gut metagenome | biome: human-associated habitat; material: feces | host: Homo sapiens | place: Peru | collected 2012
CACCTGCAAATATACAAAAAGTTACCCAAAGGTAACTTACCTTAGGGTAACTTTTTGTGATTATTAACCTATACTAATGGTTAATCAGGTCATTAAGGTCAAGGTCATTAAGGGTCATTAAGAACTTTCGTATTCACATTCGATAGATACTTTGTGTTTCCAAAAACCTTAATGACCCTTAATGACCTTGACCTTAATGACCTTAATGACCTCGCCTCTAGTGCCGAAAGCCGGTCATCTATGAAGACCAAGGCTAGTCTTAAATGATGGCAAGCGCTGGTCTTAAATGATGGCAGGCGCCAGCCATCTATGAAGACCTATCGGCCCAGCAGAATCTTCTTGATGTCATTGAGCTTGTTCAATGCCTCTACCGGGGTGAGGTTGTTGATATCCAGGCCCAGAATCTCATCACGAATCTGGCTCAACACTGGGTCGTCTAACTGGAAGAAACTCAGCTGAACTCCATCCTTAGGCTCATCCAGATGCTGCACGTTCGGCTTGCCGGCACCGCCTACCCCGGCATTGTCCTGCTCCAACTGCTTCAGAATATCGTTGGCACGGTTCACGATGCTGCGCGGCATTCCGGCAATCTCTGCCACGTGGATACCGAAGGAATGCTCACTGCCACCCGGCTCCAGCTTGCGCAGGAAGATAACCTTGCCATCCACCTCCTTCACACTCACGTTGAAGTTCTTGATGCGAGGGAAATTCTTCTCCATCTCGTTCAACTCGTGATAATGAGTGGCAAAGAGGGTGCGAGCCTGCGCCTTCTTGTGCTCATGCAGATACTCCACTATCGCCCAGGCTATGGAAATGCCATCGTAGGTGGATGTTCCACGACCCAACTCATCGAAGAGCACCAGCGAACGGGGCGACACATTGTTCAGGATGTTGGCTGCCTCCGTCATTTCTACCATGAAGGTAGATTCGCCCAGCGAGATGTTGTCGCTGGCTCCCACACGGGTGAAGATCTTGTCAACCAGACCCACCCTTGCACGCTCGGCAGGAACAAAGCAGCCCACCTGGGCCAGCAGCACGATGAGCGCCGTCTGGCGGAGCAAGGCAGATTTACCAGCCATGTTAGGACCCGTAATCATCATCACCTGCTGCTTCTCGGTATCGAGCAACACATCGTTTGGCACGTATCGCTCGCCCAGCGGCAACTGGGTTTCAATCACAGGATGGCGTCCCTGCTTGATATCCAGTATCTGCGAATCATCAATAACCGGGCGCACATAGCGGTTCTCATCCGAAGCCTTGGCAAAAGACAGGAGACAATCCATACGGGCGATGAGGTTGGCATTGATCTGAATCTGAGGGATATACTCCTGCATGGCAGCAATCAACTCATTGAAGAGTCGTGCCTCCAGAATCAGGATCTTCTCATCGGCACCGAGAATCTTCTCCTCGTATTCCTTGAGTTCCTGGGTAATATATCGCTCGGCTTGCGCCAGCGTCTGCTTGCGGATCCACTCCTCAGGCACCTTGTCCTTGAAGGTGTTGCGCACTTCCAGGTAATAGCCGAATACATTATTATATCCTACCTTCAGACTGCTGATGCCCGTCTTCTCTATTTCCCGCTCCTGAATCTTCAGAAGATAATCCTTGCCATGGCGACTGATGGAGCGCAAATCATCGAGTTCTGCGTTATAGCCATCGGCTATCACATCGCCCTTGTTGATAAGCTGAGGCGGATCGGGCTGAATCTCCCTGGCTATGCGGTCTTTCAGGGTTTCGCAGACGTTGAGCTGCTCGCCGATGCGCTTCAGAGCGTCGTTCTTGGCATGCTGGCAAGCCACCTTGATAGGCTGGATGGCTTCCAGCGCATTCTTCAGCTGCACCACCTCACGAGGCGATACTCTGCCCACGGCCACCTTGGAGATGATGCGCTCCAGGTCACCGATGCGATGAAGCTGGTCGTCGAGAAGCTGGCGGAACTCCGGCTCCTTGAAGAAATACTCCACGATGTCGAGACGCTCGTTGATAGGGCGCACATCTTTTAATGGGAACACCAACCAGCGGCGGAGCATTCGTCCGCCCATTGCCGTTACGGTGCGGTCGATGACGTTGAGCAGAGACAGACCGTCGTCCTGCATCGGAGCTACCAGCTCCAGACTTCGGATGGTGAATCGATCCATGCGTACGAACTTATCCTCTTCGATGCGCGAAAGTGCCGTGATATGGTTAATCTGCGTATGCTGGGTAATCTCCAAATACTGCATGATGGCACCGCTGGCAATGACACCATTCTTGAGATGCTCCACGCCGAAGCCTTTCAGCGACTTGGTCTTGAAGTGTCCCAGGAGTTTCTGCATCGCCGTCTGCTCAGTGAAAACCCAGTCGTCGAGTTCGAAGGTGCAGTATTTGGTACCGAAGTTTTTCTCGAAATCATTCTTTCGAGCACGGTCGTAGAGCACCTCTTTCGGCATGAAGTTGCCCATCAGTTTCTCTACATAATCATAGGTTCCCTCGCCGGTGAGGAATTCACCGGTAGAAATATCGAGGAAGCTTACGCCGCAGGAAGTCTTACCGAAGTGGATGGCAGCCAGAAAGTTGTTTTCCTTGTAGTTGAGCACGTTGTCGCCCATCGCCACACCCGGGGTAACGAGTTCGGTAATGCCACGCTTCACCATCTTGTCCATCTGGCTCAATCCCTTCTTGCCCTTGATTTCCTGGCGTTTCTTCTTCGGGTCTTCCAGCTGGTCGCATACGGCAACTCGCTTGCCTGCCCTGATGAGTTTAGGCAGGTAAGTATCGAGTGCATGATGGGGGAAGCCCGCCATCTCGATGCTGCCCGTAGCTCCGCCGTTGTTTCGGCGGGTAAGGGTAATGCCCAGGATGCGTGAAGCCTCGATAGCATCTTCGCAGTAAGTTTCGTAGAAGTCGCCACAGCGGAAAAGCAGCAATGCCTCGGGATGCTTGGATTTCATCTCGAAGAATTGCCGCATCATCGGCGTAAGACCTTTATTATCGTTTGCCATTATCTTTGTCTATCTTTTAAATTCTTGTTAGAAATGCAAAAATAAGAAAAAAAGGGGGAACCGACAAAGGATTTAATCTATTTTTAAACTTTTCCCCCATAAAATGCAAAAAAGTGCTCCCCTGCATTGCTGCAGGCGGAGCACTTAGCTAATGAATTACATGATTACACACAAGTGCATAAATCCTATTATTTCTCTTTATTTCTTTTTATTTCTTTGCCTTAATCACGAAGCGGAAGCAGCGGTCCTGATAGTGCATGCGGTACTTCTCCATTGGCGAAGAACCCCAACTGTCAATACAACCCAGACCAAACTGGCGCTGCTGGATGTGCAACTGTACGAGACCCTTTTCTACCAGGTCGCCGCTGTGCTGTCCCCAGGCATGCTCCTTCTCGATACCTGCATCCAAATCCTCTACCAGGTAAGGGATGGCGCTGCACTCCATAGGAGCATAGCCCTCGAAGGTGATACCCTTACCGGTGGTTGGGTTGAAGATAGAGAAGTAGCGGATGTCTGTATGGTTACCGCTCTCCTGCGGACGGACGTATGGATAATACTCGTCCTTCACGTTAGCCTCATACTTGCCGATGAAAGCTGAAGAGTGACGGTCGATGTAGTTCTCCTCTGGACCTCTACCGTAGTATTCCAACTTAGAGAATGACGCAGGCATCTGCAACTGCATTCCGTAGCGGAACAAGTCGGCTACCTTTGCCTCCTTATCGGTTGTCATCTGCTGGGTAACAGCCACCTCGCCAGCCGCATTGATGCGGTAGCGGAGCATCAGCTGCGCCTTTACCTCAGGCATTTCGAACTGGGCGGTAAGAACCACGCTGTCCTTGCTCTCGCTCTTGTCGAACGACTTCAGATTCATCTGAGGGTTCTTCCAAACTCTCATCTTCTTCTGCAAAGAAGCACCGTAGTCGTTGTCGGTAGGAGCACGCCAGAACTCTGGAGTCATGCTCTCGCGGAACTTCAGCATCGGTTCGCCATCTACATCGAGATAATCAATCATACCGGTCTTCTTGCCGATGGTAACCGACATTCTCTCTGCCGAAACCTTCACGTAGCTGTTGGTCTCTTCTACCTCGATATTGCCAGCCTGCTGCACCTTGGCCTTCTTGTTGGCTGGAGCTGCAGCCTGGGCAGGCGTATCAACCTTATCGAACTTGTATGCGTTAACCACAAACTGCTGGCGAGCCATCACCTGACCCTTGTCAACCAGCGGCTGACTGCCATCGCTGGCAAAGGCGAAGTTTACGGCAATTTCCTCGCCTGCATGTTCAGCCTGAGCCTGTGCAACCGCAGCCTTCAACGCATCGCTCTTCACGAGCTTGGTTGTCTGAGGAGCAATACCCTTAGTGCCTGGAATCTCCAGGGTTGAGAGCTTCACGCCGTTGGCATAGATGGCAGCCGAGAGTTTCAAATCGTCGATGTTCCTGAAGAAATTCTCGTTGTAGATGCTGATGGCACCATTGGCTGCATCGAAGTTCTTGATCCATACATTCTGAAGATAGTACTGGATTTCGTAGGCATGAGGGTTCAGACGGCGGTTAGGGGCGATGATTCCGTTGCAGTTGAAGTTGTAATCGCTGCCCGGATAGCGGCCGTAGTCGCCACCATAGGTAAAGATTTCCTTGCCGGTGACAGGACTCTTGTCGCGCAGACCCTGGTCAACGAAGTCCCAGATGTAACCACCCTGGTACTTAGGATACTTGCGGATCAGGTCCCAGTACTCCTTGAAACCACCCTCAGAGTTACCCATGGCGTGAGCATACTCACACTGGATGTATGGCTTGGTACCGTTGCTCTTGCAATAGCTCTCGCTTTCCTCGTAACCGATGTACATCGGACAGTAGATGTCGGTCTTGCTGTCGTATCCGCCACGCTCATACTGCGCAGGACGGGTAGGATCGCACGCCTTCACCCAGTCGTAAGCCTTCTCGAAGTTGACGCCGTAGCCGCACTCGTTACCCAAGCTCCATACGATGACGGAAGGATGGTTGATGAGCGGCTTCACATTGCCCTCGTTGCGCTCGATGTGAGGCAATATGTATTCAGGGAACTTGGCGAGCGACTTCTCCTCATATCCCATACCATGAGATTCGAGGTTAGCCTCAGCGGTGATGTAGATTCCATATTCATCGCAAAGGTCGTACCAGCGTGGGTCGCAAGGATAATGGCTGGTGCGAACGGCGTTGATGTTCAACTGCTTCATGATCTTGATGTCCTGAATCATGCGCTCCAGGCTCACCACGTAGCCACCGTCAGGATCCATCTCGTGGCGGTCAGCACCCTTCACCAGCACAGGCTGTCCGTTAACGAGCAGCTGCGCGTTCTTGATTTCCACGTTGCGGAATCCCACCTTTTGCGGAATCACCTCAGCGGCGCCCTGCTTGTTCTTCAGGGTGATGTAGGCCTTATATAAATAAGGTGTCTCTCCCGTCCAAGCCTTCACCTTAGGCACCTTGATGATGCCCTGGGCACCGGTGGCCTGGGCTACCTGCTTGCCATCCTTATCACACAGGGTGATGGAAACATCTGTCTTTCCTCCCTTCAGGGAAACCTGATAGTTCAACACACCATCCTGGTAGTTGTTTTCCAAGGCTGCGTTCAATCGGATGTCGGCAGCATGAAGCTTCGGACGGGCATAGAGATACACCTCACGGGCAATGCCCGTGAAGCGCCAGAAATCCTGATCTTCGAAATAAGAACCATCGCACCAACGCATCACCTGCATGGCAATGAGGTTCTTGCCCGGCTTGAGATACTTCGAGATGTTGAACTCGGCAGCCACCTTGCTATCCTCGCTGTAGCCCACGTACTTGCCGTTTACCCAGAGAGTCAGGTTGCTGGTGGCAGAACCCACATGGAAATACACATCCTTGCCCTTCCAATCCTTAGGAAGGTCGAAGGTGCGGCGATAGGAACCCGTATAGTTGTTGAGCTCGCTGATATATGGCGGATTCGGGTCAAACTGGGTGGCCCAGGCATAGCCTATGTTCTTATAGGTAGCATCGCCATAGCCGTTCAACTCAAACAAACCAGGCACTGGGAAATCCTTCCACTGTGAATCATCATACTTCAGAGCAAAGAAGTTTGCCGGACGCTTGTTGTGGTCCTTCACGAAATTGAACTTCCACATACCCTCCATGGAAAGGTAGTTGGCCGACTTCTTCTTGTCGAAACTCTGAGCCTTATCCAAGCTCTCGAATGCGAAGAAATTCGCACGGCGAGGCTCTCGGTTCTGCTGGTTGATGTTCACATTCTGCCAGCGCGACTCGCTCTGAGCCGACGCCCCACTGCTCATCGAGAGCATGGCAAGGCAAAATGATACGTTTGCGATTGTTCTGATATTCATATTTCTAATCTAAATTAGTTGTTTCTAATTCAGTGTTTCTAAACCTGTTATTAATGGAAATACTGAGACTCGCCCACTGCGGTGAACTTCTTCTGATTATCCTTGCGCATTTCGAGGTTCAGGTTGCTCCACCAAGATGGCCAGCCGCCTACGATATTGCACAAGTAAACGAACTTCACTGGGTGCAAGCCCTTGGCAAGAGCCACAGCATTATCGCTGTTGGTACCAGCCTTCACAGCGCCCTCGTTGTTGATAACGAGCTTGTTGTCAATCCAAACCTGCTCCATGCGGGAAGAGAGATAGTAAACGCCATCCTCAGGAACATTGATGAAGCCCTCGGCCACGGCACCATAGTTGTTAGCACCACGCAAGGTAGCAGCATCGTCTGGCTGGCTCACCTTCATCTTGTTCAGGTTGGTGATGGTTCCATTGTCTGTCCACTCAGCATCAGCCCAGTTCAGCTGATCCACCTTCAGATAATTGCCCTTTACGCGGCGCAACTGCAAGCCAGCCTTCGCACCATTTACCTTCACGGCTGGAGCATAGTTCTGCTTCTCCACGTCGATGGTTCTTATCTTGCTCATCTTGCCAGAAGGCAATACGGTAGCAATCTTGATGATGGTGTTGCCACTCACCTTGATAGGCTCTGTATAAACGGCAGAAGATGGAGTTGGAAGGGTTCCATCCAGGGTGTAAACCATCTTCATAGGACGGGAAGTCTGGAAGGTAACCACTGTATCCTTGGTAATCACCACCTTATCGCAGGAACCGTATGGCTGCTCTGGCAATGGGATGTGATAGCGAACGTGGTGCTCATCGAGACGCACGCTGTTAGCATCTACACGACGGCTGAAGTCGGTGAAGTTCTTCTTCTTGGCTGGTGACCATGCAATCTCGGCGAGAGCCAGAGAACGAGGATACATCTGATACTCCATCTTGGCGTTGGTGTACATGTATTCAGACCAGTTGTTGCACTGAACACCCAGAATATGCTTCTCCAGGCCCAATGACTTGATGGTATCTGGCACAGGCTCGTAATTATAGGTTCTTGAAAGATAAGCAGGAGCACTAGGAATAGTAACCGGCTCAATCTTGTAATCGCCCTGATAGTGGTCGAGATACAAGCCACCGCTACCTGGAGTCATGATGACATCGTGCTTCTGCAAAGCTGCAGAAATACCGCCCGATGTTCCACGCCAAGACATCACGGTAGCATCAGGACTCAATCCACCTTCGAGGATTTCATCCCAACCGATGATCTTTCTGTCGTACTTAGCCAGCATCTTCTCCATGCGCTTGATTACGTAGCTCTGCAGTCTTTCCTCGGCAGAGTGCTTGCCGTCGGCCTGCAAGCCTTCGTTCTGGATGCGTTTCTGGCAGGTAGGACAATGCTTCCAGCTGGTCTTAGGACACTCGTCGCCACCAATGTGGAAATACTTGCCTGGGAAGAGAGGCACTACCTCGCGGATGATATCCTCCAGGAAGTTGAACATGTCTTCCTTACCCGGACACATCACGATGTCCTCAACACCCCAAACCATTCGTGGAGTCCACTGCTCGCCCTTGCATGAAAGGTAAGGATAAGCAGAGATGGCTGCCATCATGTGACCAGGAAGGTCGATTTCAGGAATCACGGTGATGTAACGCTTGGCTGCATAATCCACGATGTCCTTGATTTCCTCCTGAGTGTAGAAACCGCCATAGGTAGAACCGTCGCCCTGGGTGCGGTAGCCGCCAATGGAAGTAAGCTTAGGATACTTCTTGATTTCGATGCGCCAGCCCTGGTCCTCGGTGAGGTGGAAGTGCATGGTGTTCACCTTGAACATTGACATGATGTCCAACTGCTTCTTCACGTTCTCCACGGTGATGAAGTGGCGGCATGGATCGAGGTGGAAACCACGGTAGCCGAAGCGTGGAGCATCCTGGATGTCGCAGCACTGTGCCACCCACTTCACGCCGCTTACCTTGGTAGCGCTCTCAATCTGAGCTGGCAACAGCTGCATGAAGCTCTGCATTCCATAGAAAGCACCCTTGCCGGTCTTTGCCTTGATGACTACACCCTTGTTGGTAACGGTGAGGCGGTAGCCTTCCTCTGCCATCTTCATAGAAGGAGAAATCTGGATAGAGATGTTTCCCTTCTTTCCGCCTACGGTTACATCATAACCGGTAGCGGTCTTCAACTTATCAGCCATGTATTCGGCAATGTTCTTGCCGTCGGCAGTCTGGTAAGAGATGGTCACCTTCTGTGGCAACACGAACTCGCCCTTCTGAACCTGAGTCTTTACTGGCACAGGAATAATATTGATGTCAGCAGCCACAGCCGATGTTGAGATTCCTCCCAACATCGCTGTGCAAGCTGCCAACGAAGCAAATAGATGATTGAATTTCTTCATAAATTTTATATAGAGAATAATATAAGTTAGTTAACTAATTGATAAATACTTAGAGTGGCTTATATTCCACGAAAGCCTCCATAGCCTCGTAGCAGGCCAATCCCAGCTGGTCGTAGAGCGAAGCAGTGGCGCGGTTGCGGTCTTCCGCACGCTGCCAGAACAGGCGTTCGTCGTTGCCCAGGAATGGGGCACTCTCCATCTGCGACTGATGCTTGAGGATAGAGTTACGCTTGGCTCTCAACTCTTCAGGACTCAAAGGAACGCACATCTCGATGTTCTCAATCTCCCACTCTGCCCAAGCACCACGATACATCCAGATGCGGCAGTCCTTCAGCCACTCTGCACCAGCCTTCTTCTCCTCGTCGATGGCTGCCAGAACAGCATCGGTACATTTCTTGTGGGTTCCGTGTGGGTCGGCAAGGTCGCCAGCCACATAAATCTGATGAGGCTTTACCTTCTGCAACAAGGCTCTTACCACCTCTACGTCCTTCTCTGTCATCGGCAACTTCTCAATCTTTCCACTCTCATAGAATGGCAAATCAAGGAAGTGTACATGGTCGAGCGGAATCTCATTATAGGTGCAGGCTGTACGAGCCTCACCACGGCGAATCAATCCCTTGATGGTCAGGATGTCGCGAGTATCGAAATCGCTCTCCTTCTTGCTGGCGAAGAAGTTCTTGATTTCCTTATATTTATCAGAAATCACACTATCCTTTGAATCGGCGAAAATCTGGTTGAATCCGTTGATGAAGTGCATAAATCTTGTTACCTCCTCATCACCCACTGCAATGTTGCCCGATGTTTCATAAGCCACATGCACATCGTGGTTCTGCTGAACCAGTCGGCGGATGGTTCCACCCATCGAAATCACATCATCATCAGGATGAGGAGAGAATACGATTACTCGCTTAGGGAATGGGTTGGCGCGCTCAGGGCGATAGGTATCGTCGGCATTTGGTTTTCCGCCTGGCCATCCGGTGATGGTGTGCTGCAAGTCATTGAAAATTTTAATGTTTGCATTGTAGGCAGAACCATAGAGAGCCAGGAGTTCGCTCAATCCGTTCTCGTTGTAATCCTTGTTGGTAAGCTTCAGGATAGGCTTGCCTATCTTCTGGCAGAGCCAAACCAAAGCCGAGCGCACCAGCTTGTCAGTCCACTGGCAAGAAGTTACGAGCCAAGGATGTTCAATGCGGGTAAGATGAGAAGCAGCACTCAGGTCGAGCACTACGTTGGCATTTGGATGAGTCTGGAGGAAAGATGCTGGCAGTGAATCTGTGATAGAGTTCTCTACCACCTTCTGCATGATTTCAGCCTTTTCCTCGCCCCAGGCAGTAAGGTAGATTGCTTTGGCAGAAAGCAAGGTGGCAATACCCATGGTGAGTGAGCATGGAGGCAGGGTCTCCTTGGTCTGCTCGCTGTTTTCCATCTCTTCGCGAGAAGTATTGCCAATGAGGATAAGACGGGTTATCGACTGAATGCCCGAACCCGGCTCGTTGGCAGCGATATTACCCGAACGGCCGATACCGATGAGGGCAATGTCCAATCCGCCAAAGGTCTTGATGCGCTGCTCGTAAAGGCGGCAACAATCCTGCACTGCCTCCTGAGCCACAAAGCCATCGAGGGTGAAGATGTTCTGCTCGGCAATATCCACATGGTTGAGGAAACGCTCCTTCAACTGGTTGATGGTGCGAACGGAACTTTCTTTCTGAAGAGGATAGTATTCATAGGCATTGAATACCACCACATTGCGGAAACTTAATGTCTTGTTCTCATAACGGCGGATGAGTTCATCATACACGGCATTGAGCGAAGAGCCTGTGCCCAGCGCCATCACATAGAACTTACCGTCATGCTGAGCAGCCTTGATTCCGGTTTCAATACCATCGGCTACATGACTGGCACCTTCTGCCATAGAGGCAAAGATGTCTGTATGAATCTTCTCCATTCTGGAGATTTCTGAGTATTCTACCGTCGTCTTAGGCTTGTAGAACTCAACAGGTACTTTATTCAGTACGATTTGTGAACTAAGATTGAGTCTCATTGTCTATATCTATTAATAGGTTTATATATTTCTATTTTTGACCGTCTATTGTTGATTCAAAAGTTATTTATTAACAACCGCTAGGTTACTAAAATTTTTTATTTTGCAAAGATACGAGATTTATCAAATACCGCCATGTTTTTATAGTTAATATTTCTAAAACGAAAGCATTTTTAATTATTCTCTCTTTCTTTTCTGTTGACAAGTGTAGTTTGACACACTATATCAGATACTTACATGTACTTGAAGAGAATTGATGCTTCCAGTTATAATATATAATAAGGTGTAGATATGTGAAAGGAATAGAAAAGTTCTTCAAAACAAACTATTTTTAGCCATTTAAGTTTTATTAACTATGAAAAACTTGCACCCAAAGGGGAAAAAGTATATCTTTGCAAATAAAAAATATTAGTTATGGAACCTAACATAATAAAATATATTAAGAAGTTAAACAATAAGCCTTCAGTTCAGCGGCGATTATTGGAATACTTCATTGCCCAAGGCGCTTCCACCATACCGGAAATGTCGAAGGGAATTGGAGTGAGTCTTCCAACAGCGACCAACGCCCTCAACGAACTGATAAAGGGTGGACTCGTCAAGGAGATTGGCAAGAAAGACAACTCCCCGGGCCGCATCCCAATGGTTTACGACCTTATGCCTAATGCCGGATACTTCGTTGGAGTGAATCCAGAGATGAACTGTCTGGCACTTGCCGCCAGTGATTTCTGCGGCAATTTGATAACTGAAAAGACTAAGGTTCCTTACGAATACAGGAACAATCCGGAGAATTTGGAAAGACTGAGCGAGATCATCAACGACTTCATCGCCAGTCTTCCCGTCTCCAAGGAAGAAATTCTGCAAATCTGCGTGAATGTGGCTGAACGCGTGAACCCTTTCGATGGCAGTGCCTACAACATGTTCACCTTCTTAGATAAACCCCTGGCAGACAAGCTGACGGAACTCATCCAGCTTCCAGTCTGCATAGAGAATGATACGCGAAGCATGGCCTTCGCAGAATTCATCAAGGGACGCTGCAAGGGAATGAAAGATGTGATTTTCGTGAACATGTGCTGGGGACTGGGAATCGGAATCATCATCGACGGAAAACTCTATTACGGCAAGTCGGGCTATTCGGGCGAATTTGGCCACATGACTGCCTACAACAATAACATCATCTGCCACTGCGGCAAGATTGGCTGCATAGAAACCGAAGTTTCGGGCAGAGCACTGAAGAGAAAACTCACAGAGAACATCATGGCGGGCAAGCCTTCCATCCTCTCTGACAAGGTTCTCAACCGAAAAGAAGAACTCTCGCTTCAAGACATCATGGACGCCATCGCCAAGGAAGATGTACTCAGCCTCGCCACCCTGCAGCATATCGCTGACGAACTGGGCAAGCAGCTGGCTGGAATCATCAACATCTTCAACCCGGAAATGCTGGTCATCGGAGGCGAAATGTCGGTAACAGGCGACTATCTGACCCTCCCGGTGAACATGGGAATCAAGAAATACTCGCTCAACGTAATGAATGAGGATTCACAGATTGTCACCTCCGACCTGAAGGCACTCGCCGGCATTACAGGAGCCTGCCTGATGGCAAGACACAAGATCCTGAACGAGGATTAAATTCTAGCTAACATTCATATAAGATTATATAGCAATAGTTTTCTAACTAACACTATATATAATATACGAGAAATTAATAATAAACAACAACAAATACAACAAACCTATGAACAAAAGAGCAAATTTGTATTTTGCAGCGCTCTTAGGTGCCATGTCACCTCTCAGCACTGTCACTGCATTGGCTGCTCAGAGCAATTCAACAATTGCCACAGCTACACAGCAGCAAAACTCATGTAAAGGTACTGTAACAGACGCTAGCGGTGAACCTATCATCGGCGCTACCATCAGAATTGAAGGTAAATCAGGCGGTACGGTTACTGACCTTGATGGTAACTTCGTACTTAGCAACATTGCTAAGGGTGCTAAGCTCACCATTACTTATGTAGGTTACAAGTCTCAAACCATCACATGGAGTGGAGCTCCATTGAACATCACCCTGCAGGATGATTCCAACATGCTCGAAGAGACCGTAGTCATCGGTTACGGTACTGTAAAGAAGGCAGACTTGGCAGGTTCTGTAGCCGTAATGGACAACAAGAGCTTCAAGGATCAGCCAGTAGCACGTGTTGAGGACGCCCTCAACGGCCGTATGTCTGGTGTGCAGGTAATGTCAAGTGGCGTTCCTGGCGGTTCTATGAAGATTCGTGTACGTGGTGCCAGCTCTGTAAACAAGAGCAACGACCCTCTCTACGTAGTAGATGGTATTGTTCGCGAGACAGGTCTCGAAGGTATCAGCCCTGAAGATATTCAGAGCATCCAGGTTTTGAAGGATGCTTCTTCTACCGCTATCTATGGTGCCCGCGGTGCCAATGGTGTTGTGATGGTACAGACCAAGAGCGGTAAGGCAGGTGCAGCCCAGGTTACCTTCGATGGCAGCTTCGGTTTCTCTAACGCTTACAACATCCCTGAGGTAATGGGTACCAAGCAGTATGCACAGGCTTTGGTTGACCACAAGGGTGTGGATCAGAGCGCTGTACAGGATTATTTGAATGGTACCAAGCCAGGTATCGACTGGATGGATCAGTTGCTCCAGACCGGTATTACTCAGAACTATAAGGTTGCCTTGTCACAGGGTAACGAGAAAACACAGACTTACTTCTCTGCCAACTTGATGGATCAGAAAGGTGTAATCGTTGACACCAAGTCTAGACGTTACGCTATCAAGGCAAACATTCATAATAAGGTATTCGACTGGTTGGAGTTGACAGCCGACCTCAACCTTGCTCAGACAGACAACTCTGGTGCTGGCTTCGCCCAGAACCAGTCTAACCCAATCTGGGTAGGTTTGAACTACTCTCCTACCATGGAGATGATGGATGCAAACGGAAAGTATAATAAAGACCCATACAACAACATCCAGAACAACCCTTACGGTATTCTTCACGACAGCCAGAACGACCGCAAGCGTACCATGGTAACTGGTCACGTTGACTTGAAGTTCAACCTTCTCAAGGGCTTGACATTCACCACAACCAACGGTATCGACTACAACGATTACAAGTGGTACAACTTCACATCTGCCAAGGTGAACGCTGCCGGTAATAATATGAGCAACAATGATGCTGCCGTTACTGCATTGCAGTCAACCAACAACCTGACTTACAACAACAAGTGGGGTGAGCACGCATTGACAGCTACTGGTGTATGGGAAGTTACTTCTAACGAGGTTCGCCGCATGGGTCTCTCTGGTACAGGTATTGCTCACGAGCAGTTGGGTTACTGGAACGTAGCTGATGCTGCTTCCAAGAGTCCTAGCAACGGCTACAGCAAGTGGACCATGCTCTCTGGTGTAGCTCGTTTGATGTACAACTATGCAGACCGCTATATGTTGACTGGTACCTTCCGTGCGGATGGTTCTAGCCGCTTTACCAACAAGAAGTGGGGTTACTTCCCATCAGCAGCCGCAGCCTGGACCATCTCTAACGAGAAGTTCTGGGAGCCTATCAAGGATGCAGTAGAGTACATGAAGATCCGTGCCAGCTACGGTATCATCGGTAACCAGGACATCTCTCCATATTCTACTCTCGGTTCATTGGGTACTACAGGTTTCACATACGGTACAAATCAGTCATACACTGGTTACTGGGCAAATGGTCTTGCAACTCCTGACCTGACATGGGAGAAGGTTCACCAGTTTGACCTCGGTATTGACTTCGGCTTCTTCGGCAACCGTTTGAACGTTAGCTTAGACTACTTCAACAAAAAGACCAAGGATGCCCTCCTGACCACATCAGCTCCAGGTTACCTGGGTGGCACATCTTACTGGGTAAATGCCGGTGAGGTAAGCAACAAGGGTTTTGATGCAACCATCAATGCACAGATTATCCAGACCAAGGACTGGTCATGGTCATCTACCCTGAATGCCAGCTACATCAAGAACGAGGTTACCAAGCTGACAGCAGATGCTCCTATTCTCTATGGTACCAGCCCTTCTCCAGGTACTGTTGACCCATGTACCATCATCAAGGAAGGTGAGGCTATCGGTACATTCTACGGTTTCAAGTGGGCAGGTGTACAGAAGAATGCAGAAGGTCAGTATATAGATATGTATTACACTGCAGAGGGTGGAACAACTGCTACTCCAGATGCATCAAAGGACCGCTTCGTATTGGGCCGTTCAAACCCAGACGTTACTTTGGGATGGAACAACACCGTAACCTATAAGAATTGGGACTTCAACGTATTCTGCAATGCAGCCTTCGGTGCTAAGCGCTTGAACATGG
>OIXW01000280.1_pt1 | contig 15088 bp, 13 predicted proteins | sample 1587951 | NCBI WGS metagenome assembly OIXW01 (sample SAMN03283239) | human gut metagenome | biome: human-associated habitat; material: feces | host: Homo sapiens | place: Peru | collected 2012
GTTGCTGGCAGATTTCATCGAAAGTAATCCTGTTGCCCATACGCTACGTAATATGTATATTTATAAACAAGCAAGTTGATATTTATTCACTTGCGAAACTTCAGTCATAATTAAATTAGGTAAGTGATACATGTTTGTAGAATTAATATAATGGCGATGGAAAAAGAATATATAGAAAAGGCACAGAGACTTTCTGGGCAGGAAAAAGATATCGCAAAGAAAAAATGGCTATGTATGTGCCCTCATTGTTCTGATTCGGCAATAAATAGTCATTTACTTCAGCGTCATGGAGTGTTAAGTTATATTATAGAAAAGGGACATCTTTACGAGATAGGACAAGAAGATTTCTATAAATGGGACGAGAAAAGCCCTATAAAAATAAAGAAGGTAGGATTACAACAGGCTATATCGTTTCCTCTGTTTTGTAACAAACATGATACAGAGTTATTTGCTCCCATAGAAGGGGATTTGATAGATTTTGATGATTATCGATCTCAGCTGTTGTTTTCTTATCGTGGATTATGTTCCGAAATCCGTAAAAAGGAATTTAATCAGATACGTAATGTTGCCTTTGATGAAGGAGAAATAAAAGATGCAGTGTCTGTAGGAACAGATAGAGGCTTAAAAGATTTACAATATTATAAGTATCTATTTGAGCAGGAACTGGACATTACCAAACAAAAGTTTAAGTTCTTCCATTTTTCCTATCCTCTAATAAAGGTATGTGCTTCTGGTAGTGTTAGTTATGAACCGATTGATTATGGCGATGAATTGAGTGAGGAAAAAGCTTTAGCAAAGAAAGTTTGGGATGGCTTCTTTGTTAACATTATACCACAAGAAAATGCCCTAGAGATAATAATTGGTTATCATAAGAATCATGTTAATGCTGCACTGCGAAAATATATAGAGTCTTGGCAAAACTTATCTTTTGAAGAATTGCAGGTAAAACTAACAGACTTGTTTGCATCAAAATTGGAAATGTGGTGTATATCTCCATCCATATATGAGCATATAAGCGATGAAAAGAAGCAAAAGTTCATGGAAATCATAGAGGAAATTCAATTAGATTGGTCCTATGATATACGCAACGAGGTAGCTTTTAATTTGTTTGCTGATAGTAATTTGGATGAAAGAAACTAAAAGTAAGACATTCTTCATTTATCGAAGGTTAGGGATGATACCATTTGGGCGAATGATAGAAATAAGTTTTCAGAATCAATAGATATGAAAAAGTAATTTGTTGATATAATGATAACTAAACTTTCTGAATAATGAAAAATAAGGTTTATTACGGGGAATATACCCTGAAACATTGGATTAAGTTGATGCTATCTGGTAATATAGTTTTGCCGGAATACCAACGTCATTTTGTTTGGCGTGAACGTGATGTAAAACGTTTATTGCAATCTTTGTCCGATGGACAGTTTGTGCAGCCAGTTACAATTGCACTGTATGATGATAGTACCATAAGACAGAATTTGATATTGGATGGGCAGCAGAGGCTAACTTCTTTACTTTTAGCTTATCTCGGCTATTTTCCAGACAAAAAGAAATTTGAGATGGGGGATAGCATAAAAGTGGCAAATGAAGATGATAGTGCTGTTGATGATGGTGCCTCTCCATCTGAAGGCTTCCTATGGCAATATACAGATTTACTAAAGTATGGCAAGGATAAGTTTGAAATTATTAGTAACATAAATACCAGTGATAAGTATAACAGAATAACAGATGACCTGATAAATGGCCTTACTGATGAATTCTTTGAGAAAACTTATTTAGGCTTCTCCTATGTCGTGCCTGAAACAAGAATCGCAACAGAAGTACAGAAAAACTTTTCGCAGCTATTTCGAAGTATCAACTATTTTGGTAAGAAGCTGGAACCAATGGATAGCCGCAAATCATTGTATTACCAGAATCAAAACCTCACAAAGTTCTTTGAAGGCAAATGCGATGATGGCTCCGATGTGTTGGGTGATTTGAGGATTATGGAGGATTTGCAACCTGTTAAGATAGACTTTGTCAGGTATTTGGCTATTCTTTCTCAATATAGTTCTTCTAATCATGATACAGCCTGGGATGTTATGATGGGATATTCAGCATATAGCTCACGAGAAAGTTATTATGCAGACTATGTCTCATATATTCTTGGTATAGAACAGGAAGACAGAGTTGATAAGTTTAATAGATTTGTTTTTGCTACTACATTCCCAGACGATGTTTGGCAAGAACGTTTCAATACATTGAAATCTACCATTAGTCATATGAAACTTCGCATGGGATTGAAGGATAATAGAATATTCTCCTCATGGTATGAAGCTGATTATTGGCTGTTCGGGTTAATGTACTATGTCTTGTTTGAAGGACGTATGATTCGGGAGCAATATGTAGTAGTGAATGATAGAGGAAGGCATGAAACATTAAAGTCGGAGATAGAAACTGCAATAGAGAGGATGAGAAGAAATCCTTCTTTTCTCAAGAACTCAAATAGAGTGACATTTATACGTAATCGATTGGTTGAATCTTGTAACATCTATTCTTCTTATGTATATTAGTCAGCATTCCGATTTTATCCTTTCACCTTTAATCAAGATATTAAAGGATGGAATAGCTGCGAGTAGGGCCATCGGAGATGGTATCGATTCCTATCCCATGGGTGAATATTTGATGCAATCTTTGTTTTTGAAAATGACAGGTGCTCAAGAGCAAAAGATGAAATGTATATGTTGGGAACTGGCTACGCATGACTATGATTATAGGTACGATTTCCTTAACAGGAAAAAGTATGGTGAATGTTCGACCTATAGTAGTAAAAATGGGATATTCAAAGATTTGATAGAGATAATACAAAAGATACAGCCTTCTTTTGAACCCTCTACGTTAATAGATGAAGCATTTCTGAATAAGATACAGGATGATATTGAGAAATTGTATTCAACTTCAAACTTATGTATCTGGCAGAACAGGGAATATCTCTTTTTCAAGTCAAAGTTTAGAACAGTCTTAAATTTTAGACAAATTGATTATCCTGTTGGACCAGTTAAGTCCTACAATTTATTTAAATCAGCATTGAGTAAAAGGTATGAAGAGGTGGTCTATAGGCATCGAAACCGTTGTGCGCATAATACGCTATCCTATCAAGTAAACAAGCCTGATTTTAGTGTTCTTGCCTCAACGGATTTCTCCTATCATAGTTATTTCTTTAGATTTGCTTTGATTGTGCTGATAGATGAGATATTCATGGTCTTATTTAGAAAATATGTTAGTTTGCAGAATTGATCCAGGAAAGATGGCAATGGTGCTGGATGATTTAAAGCGAGTAGATGGCAAGTAGAATCAGCTGAAGGATCATTTGATAGAGTTCTTTCATTTACCAGAGGTTGAGGATGATACAATTTGGGAGAATGATATAAAACAATTCTACGATGTGATAGGCATTGAATATTAAGAAAAAACAGAGAATAAAGAAAATTAGAAAATAATTATTAGCTTGTAAATAAACATTATAGATTTATGCAATATACAAGATTAAGTGCTGCAGAAGCAGCAGCGATAATTAACGATCAAGATACTATCGGATTGAGTGGCTTTACTCCAAATGGAGTACCGAAGGCTACTTTCCGTGAACTTTCTAAGAGAGCTATAGCGGAGCATGAGGCAGGAAGACCTTTTCAGGTTGGTATCTTGACAGGTGCTTCTACTTCACAAAGTATTGAAGGTGATATGGCGGCAGCTCATGCCATCAAGTTTCGTGCACCATTTTCTACCAATAAAGATTTCCGTAATCATACCAACCTTGGAGAAATTGATTATGAGGATATGCACCTTGGTCATATGGCAGAACGTCTGCGCCGTGGCTTCTATGGCGAGATAGACCTTGCCATTATCGAGGTATCTGATATGGAGGAAGGAGAAAACATCTGCAAGGCATACTTGACTTCTGCAGGTGGCATCGTTCCAACCATCGTACGATTGGCGAAAAAGGTGCTCATCGAGAAGAATACCTTCCATAGTCCAGAATCTCGTTTCCTTCATGATGTATATGAGATTGCAGAATGTCCTTTCCGAACACCTATTCCTATTATGAATGTGGGTGATAGAATTGGTAAGGAATATGTGGAGATTAATGCAGATAAGATAATTGGTGTTGTTGAATGTTGTATTCCTGAGGAGGCTCGTGCCTTCAAGCCACTTGACTCAGTGACTGAGCAGATGGGACACAATGTAGCCGACTTCTTGATCTCAGATATGAAGAAGGGACATATTCCTCCCCAGTTCTTACCTCTACAGAGTGGTGTTGGTACCACTTCGAATGCTGTTCTTGAGGCATTGGGACAGAATCCTAATGTGCCTGTGTTCAGCGTCTATACCGAGGTAGTTCAGGATGCCGTGGTGAAATACATGCGTGAGGGTAGAATCAAGGATGCTTCCTGCTCTTCGCTCACTGTAACCAACGATACATTGAAAGAGGTGTATGATGATATTGATTACTTCAAGAAGCATCTCACCATCCGCCAGAGCGAGATTTCAAACTCTCCTGAGGTCATTCGCCGTCTGGGTGTCATCGCCATGAACACCGCCATTGAGTGCGATATCTACGGCAATGAGAACTCCAGCCACATCTGCGGCAGCAAGCTGATGAATGGTATCGGCGGTTCCTGCGATTACGAGCGTAATGGTTTCATCTCTATCTTCACCACGCAGAGTACCACCAAGAACGGTTGCATTTCAGCCATTGTTCCTATGTGCAGTCACGTGGACAGTACCGAGCACGATGTGGATGTTATCGTTACTGAGCAGGGGGTAGCCGACCTTCGTGGCAAGGGACCTTTGCGCCGTGCCAAGGAGATTATCGAAAACTGTGCGCATCCGGATTATCGCCCTATGCTCCGCGAATATCTGAAGTTTGCCGAGAAGGGACACGAGCCACAGAGCATGCGTGCCGCCCTCGCTTTGCACGATACCTTCCAGAAAAAAGGCGATATGAGATTGACTGATTTCGGAGAGTACATTAAGTAATGTTTAAATGCACGTAAATATGAAAAAAGAGACAAAAATTAAAATAATCAAGAATTTAATAAAGTTGCATATCCCATTTGGACGTTTTTCTGAAGAGAATTTAAAATGGAAATTACATAAATTACAGTTAGGCTATTTAGCTTCTGATGCAGTATTTGATAGACCAAAATATTATGGCTGGCCTCATAAAATTTTTATTTATGAAAATTCGAGATTAGCTGCTGGGGCTAAGTTTATTCAGTCTGATAAAGAGGCAGGAAAACTGATTATAAAGAAAAATTCTGGTGTAGCTCAAGATGTAACAATTATAACAAATAGTCATAATGCACATCCAATAGTAGGGCAAGATCATAGAGTACAAGCTAAAAATCATGAAGGTGATATAGATAAGGATATTATTATAGAAGAAGATGCATGGGTAGGTATTAACGTAACATTGATGCCTGGAGTTCATGTAGGAAGGGGGGCCATTGTTGGTGCTGGAAGCTTAGTTGTTAAAGATATTCCTCCTTATTCCATATGTGTTGGTTTTCCTGCTAAATTTCTAAAATTTAAATACACGATTGATGAAATTTTGGAGCATGAACAGAAACTATATACTCCAGATGAAAGAATGTCTAAAGAATTTTTAATTGCTTTGTTTGATAAATATAAGAAAAATGGGAAGTAGTAAGAGAATTGCATCTGGTTTTATATGGACAACTTTGCAAACCATAATAAATGGCGTATATGGATTTGTTTCAGTTCCTTTGCTTTTGGCGCATTTTGGAAAAGCTAATTATGCTTTGATAGGACTAGCGATGTCCATCAACGTATATTTAGGCATGATGGATTTAGGATTCAATAATACGTCTGTGCGATATTTTGCAAATTGGTGTGCCAAGAAGAACTTTGATTTGGTGAAAAAACTATTTTCTACCAATTTGATTTTTTATGGGTCATTAGGGTTTGTTAATTCCTTAGTATTATTTGTTGTTTCCTGCTTCTCACAGCAAATTTTCGATGTGTCAGCAGAACAAGATATTGTCTTGAAACATTTATTTTATATTTTGTCAATAAGCGCTTTTATCGGATGGTATACATCTGTATTTAATCAAATATTACAAGGAAATGAGTATGTAGGGTGGGTACAGAGATTCGTTTTCATTCCGAAATGTGTTCAAATTCTAGTGTTAGTTTTAACGCTGACTTCAAACTTCTCCATAGAATTGTATTATGGCTTAACTGTATTTTCTGCCTTTTTGACAATGCCTATAGTTATTTGGAAAATTAAAAAGGTATGTCCTTATATCTCTTTTAAACCAAGTTTTGATAAAGCAATTTTTAAGGAGATGTTGCCTTATAGCTTACAGGTGTTTTCTTTTGGCTTTTTTCAGTTCTCGGCAAATTATCTAAGACCTGTTATATTGGGTATTCGTGGTAATATAGAATCTGTGGCTGATTTCAGAATTGTCAATGGCATCGTGGGAATTGTGATTATGCTGGGTGGTATGTTCATTGGAATAATAATGCCATCTGCATCTAAAGTTGTAGCAATGAATAATTTAGAGGCTCAAGATAGAATCGCATATCAAGGAACAAAATTTCTGTCTATTTTCTTATGCCTTGTTTCTTTTGGAATGATGAGTATATCTCGTGATTTATTATTGGCTTACGTAGGTCCGGCGTATTTACATTTATTGGTGTGGTTAAATCTTTGGTTGATTATGACTGCTGTAGGTTCACATATCCAATGTATGTCAAGTCTTATACTTTCTGGAACTAAGATTTCGGGTGTTACTATACCAACTATTACGGCTGCAGTAGTAACTATTGTTGCTTGTTGGATATTGACACCATTTTTCCAGGTAGGAGGTGCAATCATTGCTTATTCATTGTTTAGTTTAATTTTAGTTGGATATTACTATTTGTACTATTATCAGAAAAAAATGCACAAAGATTCTTGGAGACTTTTTTCAAAGTCATTTTTACCAAGTTTTCTCTTAGGTTTTGCACTATCTCTTATATGTATAAATTTGCCTATAGATTTAGGAAAATGGGGAACGTTGATTTGTAAGGGATTAATCTTTGCTGTTGCATATCTGTCTTTGAGTTATCTTTACTTGAATAACGACGATAGAAGTTTTTTATTTAATTTAATCAAACGAAAATGATGAAACAGCAAGTATATATTTATCCTGGATCGGATCATGTTTTCCAAGCATTACTGGATGACGCGCGAAATGTTGATGGTATTCAGATTGTAGATTCAATCTTCTCAAATAATTCTATTGAATCTAAAATACTCCAAACAAAAAGTAAACATAAGTATTTATGGAAACTGTTTGGTCAACAAGTATTGAAGCATCATGTGCATTATGCTAATGGTTTAAAAAATATTGAGGTTGGTTCTATAGTCGTGTTTTCAAATATATCGGTTCGTTTCCTACCGGTGAGTTTCTTGAAAAAGTTGAAGAATCAGGGGATTAAGTTAGTGGTCTATTTTATAGATAGCATTTCGAACATAAATGCTAAGGAGGCCTTTAGATATGCCAAATTAAGTATATTCGATGCTGTATTTACATTTGATAAAGAAGATGCTAAACGATATGGCTTTACGCATTTTTATACAATGTATTCTCGCCATTATAATTTTCCAGAAGCAGATTCTATAGACTATGATGCTGTATATATTGGTAGCGACAAGGGGCGATATAACATGTTGACTGAACTGAAGGCAAAATGCCAACATGCTAACTTATATATTGATATGTTGAATATTTCGGAGAAACAGCTGAAAGATTCAGGATTTCAGTCAAATAAGAGTATTCGATATGTTGATAGCTTGAAGATTGTTCAAAAATCAAATTGTATAATAGATTTGGTTTTAGATCCCAAACAAAGTGGACTATCTTTGAGAGCCAATGAAGCGATTGCTTTTAATAAGAAACTAATTACGAATAATAGATCGATATTAAAATTCCCATTTTATAATCCAAAATATATGTTTTATTTTGATGATATAAATGGTGTTGATGAGGATTTTATAAAAACTCGAATACATGTAGATTATGGCTATAATGATGAGTATTCTCCCTTGTCGTTTGTGCAAAGAATTAGAGAAATGCTAAGTAATGAAAAATAGGAATATAGCAGTAGATTTGGCGAAATGGCTATTCGCTTTTTTAGTAGTAACTTTGCATACATCATTTTGGCATAGCTATTTATTAGCTCCTATTGCCAGATGTGCTGTTCCATTTTTCTATATGGTAACAGGATATTTTGTATTAAACACTTCTAGAGAGAATATCCTAAAAACATCAAAGAAATGGTTGGCGATGTGGATAAAATATTCACTTATTTTATTGGTTATTGGGTGCTTATGGAATTGGTATTCTGATAATCATGTTACATGGTCATGTAAAGATACTATAGATTTAGTCGTTTCTGGTTCTAATTCTTTTATAGATGAACATGTGTATAATGGTGATACTTATGGTTTTTCTACATTATGGTTTTTATATGCAGGATTTTTAGCTTTAATGCTATATTATATAATTTATCGCCAATTATATAAAAAAGGAGTAGATACTATTATGGTAGTTCTACTCTTTGGAAGTGTTATAACTAATTATCTTTTTAAGATACAATATGATGAATCCCTCCGTTTAGTCTTTTTAGCTATCCCGTTTATGTATATGGGGGGGCGAATTAGACATATAAGGTTGGAAAAATATAATGCTAAGCTGTTTTTAATAATAGCATTCTTACTGTGGATAATAGGATTATTTGAAATAGATTATGTAAAAACAAATAAGGTTGTTGTGCAGAATATATATTTGGCTTGCATACCTTTATCATTGATTGTCTTTTATGTAATAGCTAATTCCTCTTTAACAGTAAGTAATAAGATTATGAGATATTTCCCTGTATCGTCAACTCTTGATGTATATATATGGCATAGATTGGTATATTTTATATTAGTTCTATTAGGATGCTATATTGGGGTTGTTGGTTCTATAGAAGTATTTTTGGTTACAGCAAGTTTATCCATTATCATAAAACAAATACGTAATGAAAAATAAAATCTGTATTATAACATCTGGAGCACTTCCTGTTCCTGATGTAAAAGGTGGTGCAATTGAGCGGCTAATGACTATGTTGGCAGAAGAGAATGAAAAATATGGTCTTTTAGATATAACAATTCTTGGTGTGTATGATGAGCAAGCCGTAGCTGTTCAACAGAAATTTTCAAAAACAAAATTTGTGAATTTATTGCCAAAGGAATGCAAATATAATATTGTTAGAAGTTGGGAAGGAAAAATAAGATGGCATGTTCGAGAACACTTTGGTTATGATATTCATTTTAGAAATACTTATCCAAGTTTAGTTGATTCTTATATAAAGAAAGAAGGTCATAAGTTTGATTTATTTGTTTCTGAAGGATATGATTATGAGGCTTTAGTTACGGCTTCTAAGCTATATGGAAAAGATAAAGTTTGCTGGCATTTACACATGAATCCACCATTTAATCCTCGTATAGATAAAATTTATGGTAAATGCGTAGCAGTAAGTGAATATATTATTAATAAGTATAGACTGCAGACGTCAAATTCCAAAGAAAATACTGCTGTTATTTTTAATGGTATTGATACTGCAATTTTTCAACAAGAAGTTAGTAAGGAGGAACGCCATCAATTAAGAAAGTCATTGGGAATAAATGATGATGATTTTTTGTTAGTCTTTTGTGGACGTCTTGTGAAGGTAAAAGGCGTAAAAGAACTAATTGAAGCAGTGTTGAAGTGTCAAAATATCAAGATTAAGTTGCTGATAATAGGTTCTTCAAATTTTGGAAACGGAGATGAAGGGTCTTATCCTATGGAAGTAAAAAAAATAGTTCAAGAGCATAGTGATCAGATTAAATTTACGGGATATATAGACAACAAGGATATTTATAAGTATCATAAAATTGCAGATGTAGGTGTTATACCTTCAACTTATGCTGATCCTTGTCCTCTTAGTATGTTTGAGATGATAACTTCTGGGTTGCCTACAATAGCTACTGCTGCAGGTGGAATGACAGAGATTGGAAATGCTGATTGTACAATCTTTGTTCATTTGGATAATATAGTCGATGATATCACAAATGCGATTAAGATTTTGTACGAAAATAGTACTAAACTTAAAGCAATGGGAGAAGCAGCCAGACTTCGTTCCTTGAGTTTTAAAAAAGAACGATTTTATAACGATTTTTGTGAAACTATTAAAGTATTAATGTCATGATGAATGCTTATAAAACAGATAAAAGTCCTTTGTGGTTATATTGCTTATTCTTGTTTTTAACAACATTTTGCGAATTAAACCTAAATATAGGTGGCAATGCCTTTAAATATGCTCATTATTTTTTATTGATGGCATTTTTTCTTTTGGGCTATAAGCGTGCACCTTATGTTCAGTCATTTTGGTGTATTTTATTGTTGTCTATATTTGGCAATTGTTTGTCATCGTATGTTTTTAGAAATCAAAGCTTTGGAATATCTTATTTTGCGTATTATCAGATTTGGTATTTGTTTTTCTTTTTTGCTTTAGTATTAACACGTTATCCTTTACATGTTGTTGAAAAGTTTTTGATGTGGGCAATTTTGACAGTGACTATAGTATATTATATTCAACTTGTTATTTTTCCTAAAGTAGTTTGGGGTAATGCAGGTGCGAAGTGGGTTGCCGAAAATGATCTGTATTTCAGGGGGCTTGTTGTTGGAGGCGAGTCTGCAGTTTCACTTGGATATCTTTTTTTCTTAAACAAGTTTTTAGTTGCTAAAAAGCGATATTTTTTGATTGGTGCGATAATATGTGCTATTCCCTTTTTTATTCGAGGCTATAGAATAATGATAATGGGTTCTTTGTTATCCACTTTATGGTTATATGTAAGAGGTCAGGAGAATTTTCAGCTACTTAAATTTTTGTTTAAAATAATACTGATATTCTTTTTGTTAGTTGCCCTTGTACTGATTCTCTATCAACATGTACCCATTGTTCAAGCATCATTGGATAATCTTTTAGATCGATCAGGTGAGTCAAATCAGACTTTTGATAATGATGACTATATTAGAATAATTAGTATAAATTATTATTATACTAGTTTCTTCAAAAGCCCAATAGAATTATTCTTTGGAGCTGGTATGATAGGTGATACAGGACCTGTTGCTGATGTATTTGCCAAGTTAATGATGTATAATTACAATCTTACAGACTGGGGATTGATTGGGTTGTCATGGTATGCAGGAATACCTGTTGTTTTATGTATTATTTATTATTTAATAAGGGGCATATTACTGAAAGTTCCTAAAGAGTATTCATATATAAATGCATGGTTTTTATATCTTTTAATCATATCTCTTACAGATCCTGAAATGTATCAACATTACTCTTTCTTGATTCAATCGATATTGCTGTATATGCTTTATTTAATCAATCCTCGATTCCTAAAATTTAAATAACAATGGATTTGATATTGACTATAATTATACCAATATATAATGTTGAGAAATATGTTCAAAAAACGTTGGACAGTATTTTATCTCAATGTTTTAAAAAAGAATCTGTCGAAATTATAGTTGTGAATGATGGCACTAAAGACAATTCAATGTCTATAGTAAATGAGTTTGCTGCTAAGTTTGACAATCTTAAAATTATCAATCAAAAGAACCAAGGATTATCTGTTGCTCGCAATACTGGTTTGAAAGTAGCACGTGGCAAATATGTTTGGTTCGTTGATTCAGATGATTGGGTAGAATATGACTCGTTGCCTTTTTTATTGCAGCACCTTGAACATTCTGATAAGGATGTTTTGATGTTCAAAATTCGTGAGTATGACGAAGAAGGAAGAATTCTGCTTGAGCGTTCCCTTCATGATAATAAGAATGAAGAACAGATCTCAGGAACAGATGTAGTTCTTTATCAAAAAAAATATGGTATTGACATTACGCCTATGCAGCAATATGTAATCAGCAGAGATTTCCTTTTGTCTAAAAAAATGTTTTTTGTTCCAAGCATATATCATGAGGATAAGGAATTTGCCCCTAGAATGTTGATTAATGCAAAGAATGTTTCTATTATTCCAAAGGTAATTTATTGTTATCTTCGGAGAAGTAATGGAAGTATAACAACAGACAAAACACTTCTCAAAAAACGCTGTCTTTCAAAAATTGAAATCTATAGGCGATACAGAATTTTTGGTGAAAGTTTGGTTCAAAGTAAAGATAAAGAGGCTTTGTCTTATTGCCAATACGATATGGCTTCTTACATCTGGAATCCTTTAAGTTATGATTTTATACGAACTGATGGTTGTAAAATGGGATTAACAGAATTGATACCATTGTTTAAGCGAGACGTTAGAAACAATCTTTTCTATGATAGAAAAGTCTTCCATTTGGTGAGACAACTGTTATTTCTTGTTTCTCCTATGTTGTTGAAAAAACTTCATAAAGATCTCTAAATTTATATTTTCATGAAAATTCTATATTATAGCACTCCGTCCTTTGCTGATTGCGATTTCCCTTTAGTGAAGGCTTTGCAAGAGGAAGGGCATGATGTGACGTATCTCATAGCCTTAACTCCTTATAGTTTGAAGAGTACGCTCTTTAATATTAAGGAGCAAGTGCAAGAAAATGCAATAATACCTGCGACATGTTATCCTGAGCTCAAGGTGTATGAGAACTATATGGATATGAGCAAGGTGTATATAGTCAATAGAATTGTCATGCAGGATTCCTCTTTGCAGTCTTTGAAAATGACATTGAAGGTGGTTCAGTTTATTAAAAAGGGACAGTTTGATGTGATTCATACAGACAGTATGTTGGGTATGTGGAATTTGATGCTTTATAAACTATTTGGGAAGAAAATGGTGCTGACGGTTCACGATCCATTTCCACATACTGGTGAGATTACCGCTCGCAAAAAGTTCAACTACAAAATGGCAATGAAGATGGTTCGCCATTTTGTACTGTTGAACGACAAGCAGAAAGAGCAATTCTGCAAGTCATATCATGTTCGCCTAGAGCAAATTTTGATAAATCGACTGGGAGTTTATGACAACATTAGTACGTTTGTTCGTCCACAAAACTCAAAAATATCTCACAATGTCCTTTTTTTTGGGCGTATATCCCCATACAAAGGCATTGAATTTTTGTGTCATGCTATGATTAAGGTAAAGGAACAAGTACCTGATGCAACCTTAATCATTGCTGGTGGAGGTAAAATGTACTTTGATATTTCGCCTTATCAGAATCTTGATTGGGTGAAGGTCATCAATCGTTATGTTGGGATGGAGGAACTTGCAGGGGTATTGCAGAATTGCGCTTTGTCTGTTTGTCCTTATACCGATGCCACTCAAAGTGGTGTAATTATGACAAGTTATAGCCTTTGTAAGCCCGTTGTTGCAACTAATGTTGGAGGCTTAGGTGAAATGGTAGAGGATGGTAAAACAGGTTTACTTGTTCCTCCAAAAGATGTGGATGCACTTGCCGATGCTATAATCGCTTTACTCAAAGATGAAGCAATACGTGAGAGAATGGCAGATAATATCCGAAACGATTACTTTGTTGGCGATAAGTCATGGAAAGTTATTGCAGAGAAATATATAGAGTTTTATAAACAGATATTATGAACTCATTATTTACTGACGATAACTTATTTATAATGACGTTTGCTAATGTGAGTTGCAAGCAATTAAGTATGTCGAAACAGAAAATGTAAACTAAAAAGTAGAAGAAAATATGAAGATATTACAGATAATATTTAGTCTGTCTCCAGGTGGAGCAGAAAGATTTGTCGTGGATTTAAGTAATGAACTTAGCAAAAACAATGATGTTACCTTACTGACATTGAAAGACTATACGAATAATCCAGAAGGTAATTTTTATAAGTTCGACCTTTCGCCAAGAGTAAAATATGAGAATTTAGGTCTGCCCCAAAAGTATTCACCGATAGGCTTATTGAAAGTATATCAATACATAAAAAGATGTAAGCCTGACGTGGTACATATGCATTTAGGTGGTATTCCGAAATTTTGTGCTTTTGCTAATCTGATGCTTGGAAAAAAAATAACCTTCGTACAGACCATTCATAACGATATGAGAAATGGATACAAAAATTTCATGTATGATGTTGTACATGCTACATTGGGTCGATGTAAAATGATACGCTTTGTAGCTTTGTCAGAAACTAATTATAAAGATTTATGTCGTATTTATCCGCATTCGATAGCTACATGTATTACTAATGGCCGTGCTCCATTGAAAAAATCCGAAAAATTTGAAGATGTTGTGGAGGAAATTAATGGATATAAAAAAGATAAGAATACTAAAGTTATTCTTCATGTCGCAAGATGTCATGCTCAAAAAAATCAAGATTTATTGATAGACGGCTTTAACCAAATCGTTGCCGAAGGTCGCAATGTAATCCTCCTTATAATAGGCTTGGGTTACGATAGTGAACGAGGCCTTGAGCTTAAAGAAAAAGCTTGTAGATCAGTACATTTTTTAGGAACGAGAACAAATATTGGTGATTATATGTTGAATGCTGATGTCTTCACGCTTTCTAGTTTGGCAGAAGGTATGCCTATTACTTTATTGGAGGCAATGTTGTGTGGTGTTCCTATGGTATCTACTCCTGTTTGTGGGGCTGTAGACGTTATCAATGGAAAGAATGGATTGCTGAGCAAAGACTTTAGCAAGGCGGAATACTGCAAGGCTTTAGAAAAGGTGATAGATGATAACGAATACTATAAACAAAACGCTAAAGCTGATATGTCTGAGAGTGAATACACAATAAAAAAATGTGCTGAAAAATATATGGAATTCTATAAATTAAGATTCTGATTACAAACAGAATTAATGAATATTTTTTATGGGAAATGTAATGTTTTATAAAATGTATATGAACAAGCAAGTTAAGCTGTTGCTTGTTTTTCCTCTATTATTATTGGCAATAGTTGCAAATGCAGAGGAGAGCTTGAAAGAGTCTCCTTTCTCTGCGAGTTTAGAATTGTCCACAAAATATATGTGGCGTGGTATTGAATACGGAACAGCCC
>OIXW01000281.1_pt1 | contig 15087 bp, 8 predicted proteins | sample 1587951 | NCBI WGS metagenome assembly OIXW01 (sample SAMN03283239) | human gut metagenome | biome: human-associated habitat; material: feces | host: Homo sapiens | place: Peru | collected 2012
GAATTTGTTTGCAAAGATAATATTTTTTTGTTATCTTTGCATCATCATTTAAGAAAAAATAATGGAAGAATATATTGTTTCTGCAAGAAAGTACCGTCCGATGACCTTTGATTCGGTTGTAGGACAGAGCGCTCTGACCACAACGCTCAAGAATGCCGTGAAGAGCGGCAAGCTGGCTCATGCCTATCTGTTCTGCGGTCCAAGAGGTGTAGGAAAGACCACCTGTGCACGCATCTTCGCCAAGGCCATCAACTGCGAGCACCCCAAAGAGGACGGCGAGGCATGCAACGAGTGCGAGAGCTGCAAGTCGTTCAACGAACAGCGGTCGTACAACATCTTTGAGCTCGACGCCGCCAGCAACAATGGTGTGGACCACATCAAGGAGCTGATGGAGAAGACGCGCATACCGCCACAGATCGGAAAGTACAAGGTGTTTATCATCGACGAGGTACACATGCTCAGCTCTGCAGCCTTCAATGCCTTCCTTAAGACACTGGAGGAGCCGCCACAGCACGTCATCTTCATCCTCGCCACCACCGAGAAACACAAGATTCTGCCTACCATCCTGAGCCGATGCCAGATATACGACTTTGAGCGCATGACCGTGCCCAACACCATCAACCACCTCAAGATGGTGGCTGAGAAGGAAGGCATCAGCTACGAGGAGCAGGCGCTGGCAGTAATAGCCGAAAAGGCAGACGGAGGTATGCGCGACGCTCTCTCGATATTCGACCAAGCGGTGAGTTTCTGCCAGGGCAACCTGACCTATCAGAAGGTGACTGAAGACCTCAACGTGCTGGACAGCGACAATTACTTCAAGCTGATAGACTGTGCACTGGAGAACAACGTGTCGGAGATGATGCTCCTGCTAAACGGCATCTTGGACAAGGGATTCGACGGCGGCAACATGATACAGGGTCTGGCACAGCATGTACGTAACGTGCTGATGGCGAAAGATGCCAAGACGCTTCCCCTATTGGAAACCAGCGAGGCTCAGAAAGCCAAATATCAGCAACAGGCTCAGAAGGCGCCTACACCATTCTTATATAAGGCGCTGCAGATAGCCAACAAATGTGACATCAACTACCGACAGAGTTCAAACAAACGACTGTTGGTGGAGCTCACACTGATAGAGATCGGACAGATCACCCAGCCCGAGGACAAAGACATTCCGAGTGCGGGGCGTACGCCCAATAGATTAAAATCCCTGTTTCAGAAAATCATAGCCCAGCTGAAGCCTGCCATTCAGGGTGCAGGTGCTGAGCTTAAAGGCAACGGTGAGGAGAACAACGAAAAAACTCCTCAGACTGCTGTCCAGCCCCTTCATGCTTCGGAAAACGAAACCAACAACGAGACTGCCAATAACAAACATCAAGTAAAACCCATCAGCAAAGGCGCCGTCAAACTGGGAACCATCGGCATGACCTTCAGCAACCTGAAGAAAAACATGGAGATGGTAAAACAGCAGTTGAACCCTACCGCCGACGTGAAAGCCATCAGAAGCACTGATGACTCCGAACAATGCGAATTCAACGAAGACGCCCTGCAGTATCAGTGGACGGGCATGTGCGTACGCATGGCACAGAACAACAAAGAACTCATAGGTCTGTCGCACCGTATGCAGGCCATCAAGCCCAAGCTGACGGAATGCCCCAACATAGAAATTATCGCCGACAACCAACTGTTGCTCGACGACATGCAAAACATTAAAAACAGAATCAGAAACACACTGGTTCGGGGGTTGCACAACACCAACATCGTCATCTCCTACCGACTTTCTCACAAAGAGGAAGTCAAAAAGATTCTCAACAAGAGAGAGGTGCTGGAGAATATGAGAAAGGAAAACCCTGCCTTGGACAAGCTTTGCAACACGCTGAAGCTGGTGATGACATGATGGTTTATCGGGAGTTAAAGGAGTTAAGGAGTTAAGGAGTTAAGACAACAGCCTTAATTCGCAGAAGTTAGAGAAGTTAAAGAAGTTATCACTCCCTTCGGTCGTTAGAAGTTATAGCCAATAGCCTTTGTGGACTGAAAATTAAACATTTCCTCAAATGCATTTGTCTTAACTCCTTAACTTCTTTAACTCCTTTAACTCCTTAAAAAATCTCCTTTAAAAAATCTCCTAAAAAATTTCTCCTAAATCAGCGACATTCCCGCTTTCTCGCATTCCTCGCGCATTTCCTCAGGCCATATACTTGCCTGAATCTCGCCGATATGAGCTTTATGCAACAGAACCATACAGAGACGGCTCTGGCCGATACCGCCACCAATGCTCAATGGCAACTTGCCGCCAAGCAACTGCTTGTGGAAATAAAGTTTCTCGCGGTCTTCCTTGCCTTCCAACTTCAACTGGCGCAACAGACTCTCCTTGTCCACACGAATACCCATGGAACTCAACTCGAAACTTCTGCCCAATACAGGATACCAAATCAGAATATCGCCATTAAGACCTGGCAAACCATTCTCAGCCACCGTACTCCAGTCATCGTAGTCGGGAGCTCGGCCATCATGTTTCTTTCCATCGCTCAACTTGCAACCGATTCCCTCGATGAATACGGCACCATACTTCTCGCAGATGGCATCCTCACGCTCCTTGGGAGTCTTGTCGGGATACATATCCAACAACTCCTGGGCATGAATAAAGTGAATCTCTTTGGGCAGGAAAGGCTTAATCTGTGGATAATGCTCACAGGTGAGATACTCAGTGCGCAAAATGGCAGCATAGATGCGACGAACCACATCGCGAAGAAAAGCCAACGTGCGGTCTTTCTTCTCGATCACTGCCTCCCAGTCCCACTGGTCTACATAGAGAGAGTGAAGGTTGTCCAACTCCTCGTCGGCACGGATGGCATTCATATCTGTATACACGCCATAACCAGGCTCTATCTCATACTCCGCCAAGGTAAGGCGCTTCCACTTAGCCAGCGAGTGAACCACCTCAGCCTGGGCGTCGCCCAAGTCCTTGATGGGGAAGGTTACAGGACGCTCCACACCGTTGAGGTCATCGTTGATACCTAAACCTTTCAACACAAAGAGAGGTGCTGTCACACGATGAAGACGCAACTCTGTAGCCAAGTTCTGCTGGAAGAACTCTTTTATCAACTTGATTCCCATCTCGGTCTGACGCATGTCCAGCAATGCCTGATAACCGATAGGCTTTATTAGCTTACTCATTTTTTGCATTAGTATTTAAAATTCTGTGCAAAGATACAAAAATATTATCATACTGCAACTATTCTGAACAATATTTTTATATTTTGTTAATCATTTTATCCATTTTCCTTTCTTTTTGTATAGACTTTATGCACTTTTTACTAACTTTTCCGACTTTTCGGCTCTCATACCTCACCAAATGGCGAAAGAAAGCAACCTGGACTCACTTTATTCATTCAAAATTTGGTCAATTCAAATAAAATCTGTATTTTTGCACACGTATATGCCAACGTACAGCACGTTTCCTATACCTTATTATATATAAGGGCTCCGTAGCTTAGCTGAATAGAGCGTCAGATTCCGGTTCTGAAGGTCCTGGGTTTGAATCCCAGCGGAGTCACTAATTTTATTAAAAAACTGCAGTTTCACAAGGGAGGAAGTGAGAGAAGTTAGTGTCTAAACTCCAGAACTTCTGAACCCAGCGAAAGTTCTATTTTCAAAATTATGGACTTAGTAGAAAGATTTATCAATTACACCAAATTCGACACACAGTCGAGCGAAGACTCCGACAGTGTGCCCAGCACTTCGAAACAGTTGGAATTTGCCAAGTACCTGAAAAAGGAGTTGGAGGACGAAGGACTCAGTGATGTGGAGATGGACGACATGGGTTACATCTACGCCACACTGAAAGGCAATACCAAGAAGGAAACACCTACCATTGGCTTCATTTCACACATGGACACCAGTCCTGATGCAAGTGGCAAGGATGTCAAGGCAAGAATCATACGCAACTATGATGGAAACGACATCGAACTGAGCCCTGGCATCATATCAAGTGTGAGCAAGTTCCCTGAGCTGAAAGCCCATAAGGGCGAAGACATCATCGTCACAGACGGCACCACTCTGCTGGGAGCCGACGACAAGGCTGGTATTGCCGAAATCGTACAGGCGATGTGCTATCTGCGCGACCACAACGAAATCAAGCACGGCGACATCCGTGTAGGCTTCAACCCTGACGAGGAGATCGGTATGGGAGCTCATCATTTCGATGTAGACAAGTTTGCCTGCGACTGGGCTTACACCGTTGACGGCGGCGACTTGGGCGACCTCGAATACGAGAACTTCAATGCCGCTGGTGCCAAGATCAAAATCAAGGGTGTGAGCGTGCATACTGGTTATGCCAAGGGCAAGATGGTGAACGCCAGCCGACTCGCCGTAGAGTTCCAGAACATGATTCCTGAGGACGAGACGCCAGAGGCTACCGAGGGCTACCAGGGTTTCTATCACCTCATTGGCATTGAGAGCCGATGCGAGGAAGCCAAACTCAGCTACATCATCCGCGACCACGACCGCAGCAAGTTCGAAGACCGCAAGAAATTCATTGCCGACTGCGCCAAGAAACTCAACGAGAAATACGGCGAGGGAACCTGCACGGCCGAGATCAACGACCAATACTACAACATGAAGGAGAAGATAGACCCCAACATGCATGTCATCGACATCGTGCTGAGAGCCATGCAGGAAAGCGGAGTTCCTCCTCGCGTGGAACCTATCCGTGGCGGAACCGACGGAGCACAGCTCAGTTTCAAAGGTCTGCCCTGTCCTAACATCTTCGCCGGTGGCGTCAACTTCCATGGTCCTCACGAGTTCGTCAGCATACAGGTCATGGAGAAAGTAGTTCAGACCATCGTCAAAATAGCAGAAATAACAGCCGAATACAACGACTAATCATAAGAAGTAAAGGAGCTTCATGATGCCAACAAAACCTAAACACCACGTCAGGTTCTGGCTCATGAGCTCCTTTGCTTTTAGAAAGTAACTCCACTTTCACAAATGGGGAAGTTAAAGAAGTTAAATTAGAAAGTCATGGCAGAAATTCCATTCCTCGTAAAAGACCTCGCACTCATCCTGATGGTAGCAGGAATTGTTACCCTCTTGTTTAAGAAACTCAAGCAACCCCTTGTGTTAGGCTATATCGTGGCAGGTTTCCTGGTCTCTCCCCACATGCCCTACACCATGTCAGTGATCGACGACAACGACATTCAGACCTGGGCAGACATCGGCGTCATCTTCACCCTGTTCTCGCTCGGACTCGATTTCTCGTTCAAGAAGATCGTGAAGATGGGAGCATCGCCCATCATCTCCACCGTCGTCATCGTGTTCTGTATGATGATGCTGGGCATCAGCGTTGGTCATGGATTCGGCTGGAACAAGATGGACTGCATCTTCCTCGGAGGCATGCTTGCCATGAGTTCCACCACCATCATCTATAAGGCCTTCGACGACATGGGACTGCGGCAACAGAAGTTTGCCGGTATGGTGATGAGTGTGCTCATCCTGGAAGACATTCTTGCCATTGTCATGATGGTGATGCTTTCGGCCATCGCAGGAGGAAGCACGCCCGACGGCGAACAGATGTTTGAGTCGGTCATCAAGATTGTCTTCTTCCTCATCCTGTGGTTCATCGTGGGCATCTTTGCCATCCCACTCTTCCTCAGGTCTGTGCGCAAACTCATCAACAGCGAGACGCTTCTCATCGTGTCCCTCGGACTCTGCTGCGGCATGGCGGTACTGTCGACCAAGGTGGGATTTTCCAGTGCTTTCGGTGCCTTCGTCATGGGCAGCATCCTTGCCGAGACCATTGAGGCAGAGAAAATCATCAAGCTGGTAGAGCCTGTTAAAAACCTCTTCGGAGCTATCTTCTTTGTGTCGGTGGGTATGCTGGTTGATCCACAGATTCTGGTCGACTATGCCCTGCCTATCCTTGCCCTCGTGCTCACCATCCTGATAGGTCAGGCTGTATTGGGAACCTTTGGTTTCATGCTGGGCGGTGAGTCGCTCAAGTCGGCCATGCGATGCGGCTTCTCCATGGCTCAGATAGGCGAGTTCTCGTTCATCATCGCCTCGTTGGGATTGTCTTTGGGTGTCATCAGCAAGTTCCTGTATCCTGTGGTCGTGGCGGTTTCGGTCATCACCACCTTCCTTACACCTTATATGATACGCCTTGCCACGCCAAGCTACCAGGTCATGGAGAAGCATCTGCCCAACAAGTTGATCACAGCACTCAACCATCTGGCGACCAACCGCCCATCCACCACACAACAGAGCAAATGGAAGGCGCTCCTCAGACAGATGACTGTCAACACCGTGGCCTACTCCATCCTGAGTGCGGCTGTCATAGCCTTGATGTTCACGTTCGTACTTCCCTTAATGCGCAACCTGCTGCCAGGCTGGCGACTCCACTGGTACGCCAATGCCATCACGGGCGTGCTCACCGTCATCTTCATAGCACCCTTCCTGCGTGCCATCGTGATGAAGAAAAACCACAGCAACGAGTGGAAACGACTGTGGGTAGAGAGCAGCATCAACCGCATACCGCTCCTCTCTACCATCGTGGTGAGGTTTATGATAGCCCTGGGCTTTATCTTCTATATCTGCAACTTCCTGAGCCGGTTTACCGATGCGCTGATGATCAGTATCGGTATTGTGGCGGTATTGCTCATCATCGTTTCCAGAAGAACGAAGAAACGAAGCATCAAGATGGAGCGTCTGTTCATCCGCAACCTTCGCTCACGCGACATCGAAGCACAGGTGAAGGGCACCAAACGGCCTCTCTACGAGGGACATCTGCTCGACCGAGACATCCACATCAGTGAGTTTGAGGTGCCTGAAGACTCTACCTGGTGCGGACACACACTGAGAGAACTCAACCTGCGTCAGCGCTTCGGCATCGACATGAGCAGCATCTATCGCGGATCAAGAAGAATCAACATCCCCAACGGCGACACCACTATATTCCCCTGCGACAAACTGCAGATCATCGGCAATGACGAACAGACACAGAAGTTCAACAACGCCCTGCAGACTGAACTTGTACCCGAGGACTTGGATATAGAGAAAAGAGAGATGAAGCTTCGCCAGCTGGTAATCAGTGGAAAGAGTGAGTTCTGCGGCAAGACCTTGGGCGAAAGCGGAATCCGTGACAAATACGACTGTATGGTTGTCGGACTGGAAGAAGGCTTGGAGAGTCTCACCAAAATTTCGCCTTCCTACACCTTCCAGAAAGGCGACATCATCTGGATTGTTGGCGAAGAGGCGGCCCTGCAGAAAATCATGAATAAGAATTAGGAAGGGAGAGATTTCAGGAGTTATGGGGTTATGGAGTTAAAGGAGTTAAGGAGTTAAGGAGTTAAGGAGTTAAGACAATAGCATTTGAGGAAATGTGTTATGTTAAATGTTTAATTTTCAATCCACAAAGGCTATTGGCTATAACTTCTAACAACCGAAGGGAGTGATAACTTCTTTAACTTCCGCGAATTAAGGCTGTTGTCTTAACTCCCTTAACTCCTTTAACTCCAGAATAAATCTCCTTTAACTCCAGAATAAATCTCCTTAATTTAGTAAATGCGTGGTCCAAATATAGCTGTACCTACACGAACCAAAGTGGCTCCATGCTGGATAGCTATCGGATAGTCATGACTCATGCCCCAGCTGCGCTCACAGAACGCATCATCATCGGCAAAGTACTTGGCTTTCACCTCATCGAAGAAGCGAGCTGCCGTGTCAAACTCGCGGGCTATCTGCTCGGTGTCATCCGTATTAGATGCCATCATCATCAGTCCACAAATCTGCACATGCTCCATTGAACGCCATTCTCCTTCTTCCAACAAGGCACGGCAAGCGTCCAATGTCAGTCCGTACTTGGTCTCTTCCGCAGCAATATGAAGTTCCAACAACACCTTCACCACCCTGTCGTGCTTGGCAGCCTGCTTGTTGATTTCCTTCAACAACTTGAGACTATCCACAGCTTCTATCATACTGATGTAAGGCGCTATGTACTTCACCTTGTTGGTCTGCAGATGACCGATGAAATGCCATTCTATGTCTTTGGGCAGGTCTGCCACCTTCTTGGCAAGTTCCTGCTCATGACTCTCTCCAAAAATTCGTTGTCCCTCTGCATAGGCAGCCGACAAATACTCCTTGGGATGAAACTTGCTGATGGCGACCAGACGAACACCCTTAGGCAGCTGGTCTAACACCTCATGCAAGTTTTTTGCTACATCATACATTATATTATAGTATTAATGAACTTTAGCAAGTTTTTATGCCTCTTCGTACTCAGGCTTGTCATTCTTCTCTTCCTTGTTTTCTCCAGGAACAGTATGTTCAAACACGTCCATCACCTTGGTCTCAGCCAGAGCCACAACATCATAATCGTTCATGGTCTTACCCATCACCTCGTCGATATAGCGCAGGGCACGGGCAAGCGACTTGGCCTGTACCAGGTAGTTGACGGTGGTACGCTTCTCCTTCTCAGTTTTATCATCAATGGTGATAAACGACAACTTGGCCTTGTACCATTTGTCGTCGCCATCCATATCACTGAAGAACACCTCACCATAGGCAGCCTTGCTGATGCCCGACACCTTAAATTCGCCAGACACATAGACAGCCATCTCGTCGGTGATACGACTCTCAGCCTCGGTAAAGCTCAGCGCGTCTACTACATAAGCCTCGGTAACTGGCTTCTCGGAGCCATCCTCCTGTGCCTTGGTGTATCTTACTTTGGTTTCAAACCATGTACTCATTCTTGATCTCATAACGATTCGTTTTTAATTGGTCATTAATATTAAATATTGAACTTTAGCAAGTTCAGAAGTTATAGAAGTTAAAGAAGTTATCACTCCCTACGGTCGTTCGGGAAGTTAAGAGACAATAGCCTTTTGCCGTAAGACGTAGGACATTTGTCCCTTAACTTCTCTCTAACTTCACTAACTTCACTTAACTCCCCAAATACTCCCTCTTGCGAAAATTCCGTATCTTTTTCGAGATGCAAAGTTATAAAAAAGAAAGCATAAGAACAACACAATGCTACAGATTTTAATAAAAAATAAAAAATCTGTCGTTTCTTTTCTCAAATATCACTGAAATTTCTTACCTTTGCATCCGAAAGCAAAACAAGCACATTTGTATTTGCAAAACTATTAATATAGAAAACTCAACTTTCGCGCGTGCGGGAAGTTAACTCCTGAACCTGCGAAAGTTCAACAGAAAGTATTAAAGATGCCTGAAATATCAGTACGTGGACTTGAAATGCCAGAGTCGCCTATCAGAAAGTTGGCGCCTCTTGCTGCCGCAGCAAAAAAACGAGGAGTCAAGGTGTATCACCTCAACATTGGTCAGCCCGACCTCCCTACTCCTCAGTGTGGTCTTGATGCACTGAAGCATATCGACCGCACCATCTTGGAGTATTCTCCCAGCCAGGGCTATCTTAGCTATCGCGAGAAACTGGTGGATTACTACAAGAAGTTCAACATCAACATTACAGCCGACGATATCATCATCACAGCAGGAGGTTCAGAGGCTGTGCTCTTTTCATTCATGAGCTGCCTCAATCCTGGCGACGAGATCATCGTGCCCGAACCTGCCTATGCCAACTATATGGCATTCGCCATCTCGGCAGGTGCCAAGATACGTACCATTGCCACTACGATAGAGGAAGGCTTCTCCTTGCCTAAGGTCGAGAAATTCGAAGAGCTTATCAACGAGCGCACACGCGCCATCCTGATCTGCAACCCCAACAACCCTACCGGATATCTCTATACCCGCAGGGAGATGAATCAGATTCGCGACCTCGTCAAGAAATACGACCTCTACCTCTTCTCCGATGAGGTTTACCGTGAGTATATCTATACCGGAAGTCCCTATATCAGCGCCATGCACCTCGAAGGCATTGAGCAGAACACCGTGCTTATCGACTCTGTATCGAAGCGTTACAGCGAGTGCGGTATCCGTGTGGGTGCCCTCATCACCAAGAATGCCGAGATACGCAAGGCGGTGATGAAGTTCTGCCAGGCTCGTCTTTCTCCACCCCTTATCGGACAGATTGTAGCCGAGGCCTCTCTCGATGCGCCAGAAGAGTACTATCGCGATGTGTACGATGAGTACGTAGAGCGACGCAAGTGCCTCATCGACGGACTCAACCGCATACCCGGTGTCTACTCTCCTATTCCTATGGGAGCCTTCTACACCGTGGCCAAACTGCCTATCGACGATTCCGAAAAGTTCTGCCGTTGGTGCCTTGAAGAGTTCGAATACGAGGGCGAGACCATCATGTTGGCTCCTGCCTCCGGCTTCTATACCACTCCCGGTGCTGGCAAGAACCAGGTGCGTATGGCTTACGTACTGAAAAAAGACGATCTGGACCGTGCACTCATAGTACTTGCCAAGGCTTTGGAGGCTTATCCAGGACGCGTTGAGGACGAAGGAATATAATATGCATTTTCCAATATTATATGCATTTTCCATTACAACATGCATTTTCCACTTTTCATAGCTAAAAGATTATACAGCGAGCAGGGCGACAAACGAAAAGTTTCTCGCCCTGCCATACATATTGCCACTGCCGGAGTAGCCATCGGACTTGCCGTCATGATTATCTCCGTCTGTGTGGTGCTGGGATTCAAGCACACCATCCGCGACAAGGTCATCGGCTTCGGAAGCCATATTCAGGTGGCCGACTTCCTCACCCTGCAGCAGATGGAACAATACCCCATCGTCATCGACGACTCCATGATCGACGTCTTGAAACATATTCCCGATGTGGCTCACGTTCAGCGCTTTGCCATGAAGGAAGGAATCCTCAAGACTGACAGCGATTTCCTGGGCGTGGCATTCAAGGGAGTGGGTCCCGAGTTCGACTCCACCTTCATCCACAACAACATGGTGGAGGGAAGCATTCCTCCTTTCTCCGACAGCGTGAGTCACAACCAGATTCTTGTCTCTCAGTTGATGGCAGACAAACTGCACCTGAAGTCAGGACAGCGCATCTTTGCCTATTTCTTTGACAACAACGGTGTACGCACGCGAAGGTTTACCATTGCGGGCATCTACCAGACCAACCTGAAGAAATACGACGAGACCATCGTCTTCACCGACCTCTATACGGCCGTCAAACTCAACGGATGGGAAAGCGACCAGGCAAGCGGAGCCGAACTTTCCGTCAACAACTTCGACAACCTTGACATGGTAGAGAGTCGGGTAATCAGCAAGGTGAAAGGCACAGTAGACCATTATGGCGAGACCTACAGCAGCGCCACCATCAAGGAGCTGAACCCACAGATTTTCCAATGGCTCGACCTCATGGACCTCAACGTATGGATCATCCTCGCCCTGATGCTCATCGTGGCAGGCGTGACGATGATCAGCGGCTTGCTCATCATCATCCTGGAACGCACCTCGATGATAGGCATCCTGAAGGCTTTGGGCGCACGCAATAAGACCATCCGCCACACCTTCATGTGGTTTGCCGTCTTCATCATCGGCAAGGGAATGCTCATCGGCAATGTCCTGTCTTTAGGACTCTTAGCGCTTCAGCAAGCCTTCGGCGTCATCAAGTTGGACGCACAGACCTATTATGTGAGCACCGTTCCCGTAGAGATCAATGCCTTGTATATCGTGGCGCTCAATGTGGCAACACTCCTCATCAGCGTCTTCATGCTGGTGGCACCCAGCTACCTCATCTCCCATATCCATCCAGCCAAATCGATGCGATATGAATAATCACAACAGCATTATAGCCCACATTCATGGGCTATAATGCAAGAAAAACCACTTTTTTTCCCTTTTTATTCATTTTGTGCACATATTTTTTTGTTGTGTGCAGAAATTAATGTATCTTTGCACAAAATTTTGTAAACTGTGCAATGAATTCAATACCAAGTTTCAACTCGTATATTGAGCAAAGCATCATCAATAATTGGCATTTGGATGCTCTTACCGATTACAAAGGAGCAACACTGCAATATCATGATGTAGCCAGAAAGATAGAAAAGCTCCACATCCTGTTCGAGAACAGCGGTGTGATAAAGGGCGACAAGATAGCTGTTTGCGGACGAAATAGCAGCCAGTGGGCAGTAGCCTTCCTGGCCATTGTTACCTATGGTGCCATCGTGGTTCCTATACAGAATGAGTTCAAGCCCGAACAGATTCACAACATCGTAAACCACAGCGAGAGCAAGATGCTCTTCGTGGGCGATGTAGTAGCCACAGAAATCAATGCCGAAGAGATGCCCTCGCTCGAAGGTATCGTCTATCTTCCCGATTTCTCGCTCGTCCTTTCCCGTTCTGAGAAACTCACTTATGCCCGCGAACATCTCAATGAAATCTTCGGACACAAGTATCCCAAATATTTCCGCAAAGAACATATCAAGTATCATGTTGACGACCCTGAGGAGTTGGCAATGATCAACTATACCAGCGGTACTACAGGTTTCTCTAAGGGAGTGATGCTGCCCTATCGTGCCCTCTGGGGCAACTTAGACTATCTCATGGACACCGTAAAACCCAAGATAGGCAAGAACTGCAACATCCTCTCCACCCTGCCCATGGCTCACATGTACGGGTTGATGACCGAGTTTATCTTCAATATCGTATTGGGCAACCACATCTTCTTCCTCACCCGCCAGCCCAGCCCTACACTGATTTCAGAGGCTCTCAACGAGACGAAGCCCGACATCATCTTCGCCGTGCCATTGGTGATCGACAAGATCGTAAGAAAGCATGTGTTCCCACGCGTGCAGACCAACTGGGTCAGACTCCTTACCAGCATGCCTGTACTGAGCAAGCGCATCAAGGAGAAGATACGCGAGTTTGTGCTGGGCGAGTTTGGCGAGCATCCTTACGAGGTCGTAGTAGGCGGTGCGCCTCTCAACAAGGAGATAGAGAACTTCTTTGTCAGCATCGGCTTCCCCATCGCCATGGGTTACGGAACCACCGAGACAGCTCCCCTCATCACCTTTGCCCATCAGGACGACTACGTGGCAGGAAGCTGTGGCGTGGCTGTGAAGCACATGGAGGTAAAGGTGCTGAGCGACGACCCACAGAACGTACCTGGCGAGTTGGTTTGCCGTGGCATCAATGTGATGAAAGGATACTACAAGAATCCCGAGGCTACCCATGCTGTCATCGACAAGGACGGTTGGTTCCATACTGGCGACCTGGCCACCATGAGTGCCGACGGACATTTCTTTATCAAGGGACGCAGCAAGAATATGCTCTTAGGTGCCAATGGACAGAACATCTACCCCGAAGAGATAGAAGACAGACTCAACTCGATGGCATTGGTCAGCGAGAGCATCATTGTTCAGCGAAACAACAAACTCGTGGCGCTGATCCACCCCGACTATGACGAGGCTTCATCCATGGGCTTTACCGCTGAGGACCTGGAGCACATCATGGATCAGAACCGTGTGGAACTCAACTCCCAGATGCCATCGTTTGCCAAGATTTCCGGCATTCAGATACACGAGAACGAGTTTGAGAAGACTGCCAAGAAATCCATCAAGCGCTACCTGTATCAAGAGGCAGCCTCATAAACCACTTAGACAATTCTATTAGAATACAAGCATATGGAGATACCAAGCTTTAATGCACTTATCCAAAAGAGCATCATCGACCATTGGGACATGGATGCTCTTACCGACTACAAGGGAGCTACCTTGCAGTTTCACGATGTAGCACGCAAAATAGAGAAATTGCACATCATGTTCGAGAATTCTGGCGTAGTAAAAGGTGACAAGATTGCCCTTTGCGGTAGAAACAGTGCCAACTGGGCAGTGGCCTTCCTGGCAACTCTTACCTATGGAGCTGTCGCCGTGCCTATCCTGCACGAGTTTATGCCAGAGCAAATCCATAACATCGTCAACCATAGCGATGCCAAACTGCTGTTTGTGGGCGATGTCGTTGCCACACAGATTGACGCTACCAAGATGCCCGGATTAGAGGGAATCATCTATATACCCGACTATTCTCTGGTGGTATCACGTACCGACAAACTCACCTATGCACGCGAGCATCTCAACGAGATGTTCGGTATCAAGTTCCCTAAGTATTTCCGCAAGGAACACGTACATTATTATATTGAGGAGAACCCAGACCAGATAGCGCTCATCAACTACACCAGCGGTACTACAGGCTTCTCCAAGGGTGTCATGGTGCCTTACCGTGCACTCTGGAGCAACTTCGACTTTGCTATGAGTGTATTGCCCAAGGAGATCAAGGCTGGCGACCCTATCATCAGCATTCTTCCACTGGCTCACATGTATGGCATGGCGTTCGAGTTCCTCTTCGAGGTTCTTTCCGGTTGCCACATCTTCTTCCTCACCCGCATACCAAGTCCGGCTATCATCGCCGAGGCTTTCAGCCGCATCAAACCAGCCATCATCATTGCTGTGCCGCTCATCATCGAGAAGATAATCCGCAAGAAGGTGTTCCCCAAGATTCAGAACAACCGCATGCGTATGCTTCTCCACATGCCTGTCATCAGCAAGAAGGTGCGCGAGAAGATATGCGAACAGGTGACACAGGCCTTCGGAGGCAACTTCTACGAGATTATCATCGGTGGTGCTGCCTTCAACAAGGAGGTGGAGAGCTTCCTGCATGGCATTGGTTTCAAATACACCGTGGGCTATGGTGCCACAGAGTGTGCGCCTATCATCTGCTATGAGGACTACAAATATTTCGTACCGGGTTCTTGCGGCAAGGCTGCCAAGAACATGATGGTGAAGATCGACAGTTCTGACCCCGAGAATGTTCCTGGTGAGATCCTGGCAAAGGGTCCTAACGTGATGTTGGGATATTACAAGAACGAGGAAGCCACACGCAACACTATCGACAAGGACGGATGGTACCACACCGGCGACCTTGGCACAATGGATGGCGACGGCAATGTCTACATCAAGGGCCGCAGCAAGAACATGCTCTTGGGTGCCAGCGGTCAGAACATCTATCCTGAAGAGATCGAGGACAAGCTCAACTCTTTAGCACTCGTGAGCGAGAGTGTGGTGATACAGAAGGGCAACAAGCTCATTGGCTTGGTACATCCAGATATGGAAGAAGTTAACAACCTCGGCTTTACAGACGAGGACCTGGAGA